>Ga0209633_10002166_pt1 | contig 19299 bp, 12 predicted proteins | sample Cruoilmetagenom1_FD_187290 | JGI IMG/M metagenome (GOLD analysis project Ga0209633, IMG submission 187290) | Oil polluted marine microbial communities from Coal Oil Point, Santa Barbara, California, USA - Sample 1 (SPAdes) (version 2) | ecosystem: Environmental > Aquatic > Marine > Oil seeps ... | reverse complement strand
TGTACATACGCCTCTTCTTTGTGGACAAGAATTCAATGCAGCCGATTTGTTCTTCTTAGTTATTTGGGTTCTTCCCTTGCGTACTAATTGCTGTATAGTTGGCATATAAATTATTAATTATTTCTATTTTTTGTAAACCTCTTTTTTAAGAGTGTGCAAATGTATAAATAATTTTTGTGGTTTCAAACAGGTCTGAGGTAAAATTTATCATCATTTTAAAAACATTTTTAATAATGTATTGTTTAAAGAGTATTTAAACTATTTTTGACCTGATTTGAAACAGAAAATTACACCATATATATATATAAGTATTTTTATTTGCTTTTTTAACTATTCCTATGGCCAAAAAATTGCATTAAAAATTTCTGCAACTGATAGTACTTCAACAATACTTTTGAAATCTATAGGCTATCAAAGAAATCATTTTACAGAAATTAGCTTGTTCAAGTCATTAGATTCCATAAAGAAAAAGATAGCACAGATTGGTTTTATAAATTTCGAATTAGATAGTGTTAAGAAGAACGACACACTCTATCAAGTGCATTTTGATCTAAAGAACAAAATCAATATAATTAAAGTCTATTTTAAAAATGGTGACAACTCTAAAAAAGATTATTTTAATTCTAAAATAGCTCTGTATGATAAATATTTTGAAGTGAGTCCTAAAAATTTACCTGCAGCCCTGAACGAAATAGCCACAATTTATGAGAACAAGGGAGTTTCGTTTGCAGAAGTTTCATTACATAATATTTTAGTAAAGAGTGACACCATTATTGCTCAACTATTTATCCAGCAATATAAACCGAGAACTATTGATAAAATAATCATTAAAGGATATTCAGATTTTCCTAAAACTTATGTAAAAAATGACTTAAGACTTAAAACCAATTCTGTATTTACAAAGTCCAAACTAGATGAAGCGTCAAACACAATTAACAATTTACCTTTTGCAGCTGAACTAAAAACACCCGAAGTTTTGTTCACTAAAGACTCTACTATTGTTTATCTTTATTTAAAGAAGAAACTTTCAAATAAATTTGACGGCTTAATTGGTTTCACTTCAAAGGAAGATGGCAAAGGTTTGCAATTTAGTGGTTACCTTGATTTATCTTTAAATAATATATTTAACTCTGGTGAAAATTTTTCCTTAATTTGGAAAAACAATGGTAATGATCGTCAGATCTTTGACCTAGGTGGATCATTACCTTATATTTTTAAGTCGAATTTCTCACCAAATGTTTCTATAAATATCTATAAACAAGATTCTTCCTTCGTTAATACAAAAATAAACTTTTCCCTTCCTTATAAGTTAAATTCCAGAAACTCAATAGGGTTATCTCTTCATTCTGAAAGCTCATCGATTCTTTTATCAAATAGCAATAATAATATTATAGATTATAATAACTTATTCTATGGACTTAACTACAATTACTACAAACCAAATAAACATCCTATATTTCCAGAAAAAATTAGCATTTACATTGAAGCTCTCACGGGAAGAAGAAAAAATACACTCAACAATGTAAATCAGAATAAACTTCTTTTACAAACCAATTTTTTATGGAGTTTAGATCTAAAGCATAATGTATTTATTCAAAATCAAAGCGGTACAATTACGTCTAAGAACTTATATAAGAATGAATTATTTAGGCTGGGTGGCAATAATACCATTAGAGGGTTTAATGAAGAAAGCCTAACCGCCTCAACCTACAGTCTATTTAATATTGAGTACAGGTTCAATACTAACAATTTATCATATTTATACTCCATTACGGATTTAGGATATATTGAGGATCAAAATACCAATATCTCTTCAAAACTATATGCTCTAGGACTAGGTTATGCTTTTAAATCAAAAATTGGTATGTTAAATTTAAGTTATGCTTTAGGCGGATCTCCTGATGTTGCTTTAAATTTCAACAACTCGTTGTTTCACTTCAATATTATCAATGTTTTTTAATATATAATGAATATTTAGTATTAAAAATACTATATTGTTGAATATAATTAAAAATAAACATATTTTATTCCTTTAATTTTATGTTAAAAAAGTTGTTTAATTAACAATTAATTAAGACTTTTGCGGAAATTAATTCAAATAAATATAAACATGAAAACAAAGTTTAGTGGATTTTTAACGCTATTACTAGCGTTTGCAGTGCAATTTACATTTGCACAAGAAAAAACTATCTCGGGTACGGTTTCTGACGAAACAGGTCCTTTACCTGGAGTTAGTGTAATTATTAAAGGTACTACAACAGGTACTGAAACAGATTTTGATGGTAATTATTCATTGACTGCCAATGAAGGTGACATTATTCAATACAGTTTTATAGGCATGTCAACTCAAGATGTTACGGTTGGTACATCTAATTCTATGAACGTAATGATGCAAGCCGACAATGTACTTGATGAAGTTGTTGTAACTGCAATGGGAATTTCAAGAGAAAAGAAATCTTTAGGGTATTCTGCTCAAGAAGTAGGTGGTGAAGAAGTTTCAACTGTTAAAGTGGATAACGTTGTAAATTCTCTTTCTGGTAAAGTGAGTGGTGTACAAATTAAAGCCAATAATAATTTTGGTGGTTCAGCTAACTTTTTAATTAGAGGTGTAAGTTCTTTGGTTGGAAGTAACCAGCCGTTATTTGTTGTTGATGGTATTCCTGTTTCTAACTCTATTAGTAATTCTGCTTCTCAACGAGGTGGTAGTACTGGTTATGATTATGGTAATGCTGCATCAGATATAAATCCTGATGACGTTGCTTCAATCAATATATTAAAAGGTGCTGCTGCATCTGCAATATACGGTTCACGTGGTGCTAATGGTGTAGTAATTATTACTACTAAAAAAGGAAAAGCAGGTAGTACAAAAGTAGCTATTACTTCATCTGCTACTATTGGTAAAATTGATAAAAATACTTTTACTGAATATCAAGACCAATATGGTGCAGGTTATGGTGCATATTACGGTTCTACAGGTTATTTTGAAGATATTGATGTTGATGGTGATGGTAACCTTGATTTTGCGGTTCCTACTTATGATGATGCATCATATGGTGCTCCGTTAGATGGTAGTTTGGTTTATCAATGGGATTCTTTTGTTCCAGAACATCCAAATTATTTAAAAGCTACTCCTTATGTAGCTGGAGAACATACTCCTGCAGATTTCTTCGAAACAACTTTTCAATTTAACAATTCTATTTCGATAACTGGTGGTACTGAAAATTCTTCATACAGATTGGGTTATACTAATTTTGAGACTACAGGTATGTTACCTAATTCTAAATTGAACAAAAACATAGTAAACTTTAATGGTAGTTTACAAGTTAGTGATAAATTTAAAGTGGGTTCTTCGGCCAATATTGTTATACAAAGAACTACAGGTCGTAACTCTACTGGTTATAGTGATAACTTAATGTCTCAAATGAGACAATGGTGGCAAGTTAATGTTGATGTACATGACCAAAGAGATATCTTTGAACAAACCGGGAAAAATTATTCTTGGAATCATTTAGCCAGTGTTGGAGGTTCTCCATTGCAACCATTATATTGGGATAACCCGTATTGGACTAGATATAACAATTTCCAAACGGATAACAGAAATCGTTTCTATGGTAACTTTTTTGCCACTTATTCTTTGACTAGCTGGTTAGATATCACAGCAAAAGCGGCTGTAGATACATTCAATGAACTTAGAGAGGAGCGAAGAGCGGTAGGTTCAGTTGGAGCTCCATTTGGAGTTTTAAGAGATACTGAAGCTTCGGGATATGACAGAACTGATATTACTTCATCTGATTATAACTATGATTTCATGTTAAATTTCAATAAGGATTTAACTGATGATTTAAGTATAACGGGAGTTATAGGTACAAACATAAGAAGAGAAAGATATTCTTTTTATCATGAGTCTACTGCTGGTGGTCTTAAAATACCTGGCTTATATTCTTTAAGCAACTCAGTAAACCCTGTGCCACTTCCAGTTGAAACATTAAGAGTTAAACAAGTTAATGGATATTATGGTCAAGTTACTTTTGGTTATAAAGATTTATTATATATAGACTTTACGGATAGATATGATATTTCTTCTGCATTACCAAAGGACAATAACGAATACAATTATTATGCTGTAAGTTCAAGTTTAGTATTTTCTAGCTTGGTTGATGCCCCATGGTTGAATTTCGGTAAATTAAGAGCAGGTTATGCAGAGGTAGGTAATGACTTACCTGCGAACAATGTATATGATACGTTTACTGTTTTAGACAACTTTGGAGATTCTTCTTTATTCTCTTATCCTGGAATCAAACAGAATTCTGAATTGGTTCCTGAAAGAACAAAAGAAATTGAAGTTGGTTTAGAAGCTCGTATTCTGAAAAATAGAATAGGATTTGATTTTACATGGTATAAAAAGAATACTGAAGATCAGTTAATGCCAGTATCTACTACAACAGCAACTGGTTTCTCACAAAGATGGGTTAATGCTGGTGAAATTGAAAACAAAGGATTTGAAATAGGTTTAAACTTAGTACCTGTACGTAATGAAAATTTTGAATGGGCAATTGATGTGAACTGGGCTAAAAATGAAAACCTAGTAGTTTCATTATATGATGATGTTAAAAATATTCAATTGAATTCATTTCAAGGTGGTATTTCAATAAACGCGACTATAGGTCAACCTTATGGTACTATTAGAGGTACAGGATATGTTTTTGATGATAATGGTAATAGAGTTATTAATTCTAGCGGTTATTATTTAGCTCAAGCTGATCAAATATTAGGTGATGCCAACCCCGATTGGAATGGTGGTGTAACCAATAGATTCAAATATAAAAACTTAGCTTTAAGCTTTTTAATTGATGTGCAACAAGGTGGTGATGTTTATTCTTTAGATATGCATTACGGACAAGGTACTGGTGTTATAGATTATACTGCTGGTTTAAATGAACTTGGAAATCCTGTAAGAGATCCTGTTACTTCAGGAGCTGATAGTGGTGGTGTATTAAATGTTGGTGTAACTGAAACTGGTGAAACTAACACAACTAGAGCTAGAGCTGATTATTTTGGAGGAGCGTATTACTGGGGTAACTCAAGTAGAAACCCTGCAGCGTTAACAGTATATGATGCATCATATATTAAGTTACGTGAATTGGCTTTATCATATAACTTCCCAAATAAATGGTTCAATGGTAATTTATCTGCTGCCTCAGTATCACTTGTAGGTAGAAACTTATGGATAATTGACAAAAATGTACCATTTGCTGATCCTGAATCTGGTTTAGGTGCAGGTAATGTGCAAGGCTATATATCAGGATCATATCCTACTGTAAGAACAGTTGGTTTAACTTTAAATATGGAATTTTAATACAAAAAAAAGATGAAAAAAATATTTATAACTATTCTTAGTGTTTTTACTATACTTGCATCATGCGATGTAAGTGATAGTCTAAACGTAGATCAGAAAAACCCGTCCAATGTTCCGGCAAGTGGTTTATTTGCAAATGGATTGAGAAATCTTTTTGATCAAATGAATTCAGCCAATTCTAATAACAACGTATTGAGATTATATTCACAATATTGGGCACAGACTACTTATCCTGAAGAAAGTCAGTACAATCAAGTTACCAGAAATATTGGTGGTAATAATTGGAATGCTATGTACAGAGATGTATTACAGGATTTAAAAGGAGCAAAAGAGCTTTTAGCAACTAGTAATGAAGATGATATTGAAAATAAGGTAGCTATTATTTCTATTATTGAGGTTTATGCATATACTGTATTGGTTGATTACTTTGGTGATGTTCCTTATACTCAGGCATTAGACCCTTTAAATCCAAGTCCTGCTTATGATGATGCAGAGACGATTTATCTAGATTTATTTACCAAGTTAAATGCTGCTATTACTGCTTTGGACGAAACAGGTTCAGGATTTGCTAGTGGACAAGATCCTGTATACGGTGGAGATGTAAGTCTTTGGAAAAAAGCCGCTAATTCTTTAAAATTAAGAATGGCCATGCGTCTTGCAGATTCTAACCCAGCCGTTTCAAAACAAATGGCTGAAGCTGCTGCTGCAGGAAGTATATTAGACAATGCTGATAATTTTGGTATTGCTTATTTAGGAGCTGCTCCTAATACTAATCCTTTATGGGTTACTTTAGTTCAAAGTGGGCGTGATGATTTTGTTGCTGCTAATACATTTGTTGATGCACTTAATCCTTTAAATGACCCTCGTTTACCATCTTTCTTTACCACAATTAATGGTATTTATGACGGTGGTATTTATGGTGATGCAAACGCCGCTTCTGGTTTTTCTAGTATCTCAGATTTAATGAAAGATCCATCTTTACCTGGCAATATTATGACTGCTGCTGAAGTACACTTTTTATTAGCTGAAGCTACAGAAAGAGGTTATGCTGTTGGTGGTAATGCTGAAGGTCATTATAATGCTGGTGTAACTTCATCTATTACAGAATGGGGAGGAACACAAGCTGAAGCTACTGCTTATTTAGCACAAGGTAGCGTTGCTTATGGCACTGCTGCTGGTGACTGGAAACAAAAAGTAGGTACTCAAAAATGGATTGCCATGTTTAACAATGGAATGGAAGGTTGGACTACGTACAGATTATTAGATCAACCTACCTTAAATGCACCTCCTGGAATGTCTGTTAGTGATATTCCAACAAGATTTTTATATCCTGTTTCTGAGGCTACATTAAATGGAGATAGTTATAATGCAGCTGCAACTGCAATAGGTGGAGACACAAAAACTACAAAACTGTTTTTTGACAAAAACTAAATATTGTATTATACTATTTAAAAAAGGGATTGTTTATAACAATCCCTTTTTTTTTTGTAACTTAGCTTTTAGGTATAAAATTTATTGTATATCACTTAAATTAAATAATTAAAACTATGAAATATTTGCTTTTATTCTTGTCAGTACTTATATTTTCTAACACTTTTGGTCAGGATAGATATGGCAACCCTCAAAATGGCGTGTTTGATAATAATTTGGATTTCTTTGCAATGGCCAAAGTGGAAAATAAATCAAATTCGAATTTTATTGAAGGTGTAGAGGGAACTATTTATTTGAATAAAACTTGGGAAAAATGTTATATTAAATCAACAAAAAAAGATGCAGACCTGTCTATACAATGTAATTATAATGTTTATGAAAAACAATTTGAAATTATTATAGATAAAGATATGTATATCTTAAACCCTGAATCTATAGCTTCAATTCAAATTGGACAAAAAACCTTTATACCTACTATTCATTCAACTGACAATAATTATTACGAACAATTGGCAGATGGTAAATCTGTAAAACTAGTTAAGTTATATAAGGCTAAAGTTAAGACTGAAAAAACAAATACACTTGGTTTGTTTGAACAGAGGTTGGTGATAAGAGGTATTGATTATTTTTTAAAAGATGATGATACATTTGTCAAAGTTCCAACATCAAAATCAAAAATAATAGAGGAACTAAATTTAACCTCAGATCAAAAAAAGGATTATAAAAAATACAATCTAAAAAAAACTGATCAGTTGATTGAAGTTATTGAATCATTACAAGAATAATCGATTATATTACCTTCATTTTGTTAAAATAAATTTTTTAGCAATCATATGAATATCAAATTTTACAAAAAAACCACTATATAGTGGTTTTTTTGTAAAATTAAATTATATCTTTTACTGTAAGAAATCATAATTTAAACGACTATAATGGTTAAAGCTTATAAATAATGAAAAAATTAGTTTTCCCTTTACTCCTATTATTAATTTATAGTTGCAGCGATACCTCAGAAAATGGAATAAATAATTCAACAGATATTGAATATCAGTGGATAATTCCCAAAGGAAAAGTTACGGGTAATTTTAATCTTTTTCCATTAGCTCAAAATCCTACACTTACTAAAGTTGAAAACGTAAATTTTATTACTGACAACTCGTTAGTGGCAGTAGTAAGTTTTAATGAAGAAATTAGAGTCTATCCATATCAATACATTAGCCCTTTTGAATCGATTAATGATATTGTAGATGGTAATCGAATTGCATTGACATATTGCCCAATTACGGATAGTGCCTTATGTTGGAATACCAATTTTAAAGGAGAAAACTTTGTGATAAGAGCTTCTGGATATTTGCTTAATGATAATGTGGTTTTGTATGACGAACAAAGTGACACGTATTGGTCTCAAATGTTAGCAAAATGCATCAAAGGAAAATATGCAGAAGAAAAAAATGAAACCTTTAATTTTATTGAAACTAATTGGAGTACCGTTAAATCATATTTTAAAGATGCTCTAGTATTTACCAATACTAGTATAAATAAAAGCGAAAAGTCTATAAATAAAATTTCTGCAAAAGATTTTCAAGATGGTGAAAGTGTTTATGGAATATTGAATGAGAGAACCAATTTAAATTCAGAAATTCATACCTATAAATATAATGAATTTCAAAATGGAATTGAAACTTTTCAAAAGCAAATTGGCTCAGAAAAAATTATTATAGTAGGAAGTGAAGAACATCATTTTATTACTTCTTATGTAAATGATAACAATTCAACTTTCTCGCCAATTCAAAATAATTTTCCAATCGTAATGGAAGATAGTAGTGGAAATCAATGGAATCTCTTTGGTATTGCAATCAGTGGACCAAGAAAAGGGCAACAATTAAAATCACCTATCGGATTTGTCGCATTAGGTTGGGCATGGAAAGATTTTTATACTGATTTTGTTTTTAATGAATAAGTTAAAAATGAAACCAATTCAAATTTCAATTATCATCTTTATTTTATTTTTTTCACAATTTTGTTTTTCTCAAAGTAAAATTCCAGATATTTCAATTAAATCAAGTACAGGAGAAATTGTAAATATTAAAGAATTTACCAAAAACAAGACTGTTATTTTAAGTTTTTGGGCAACATGGTGCGTACCTTGTATCAATGAACTAAATAATATAAATGAAGTTTACGAAAATTGGCAAAATGAAACTGATATTATTCTACTCGCTGTTTCTATAGATGATTCTAGAACACTATCTAGAGTTTTACCTTTGGCTAATAGTAACGACTGGAATTATGAAATACTTTTTGACAAAAATCAAGAATTAAAAAGAGCATTTAATATACTAAATATCCCCTACCAAATTGCAATTCATAATGGTAATATTTTTTACAGCCATACGGGTTATGTAGATGGTCAAGAAAATATATTAATCGAAAAAATAAAAGAACATCTGAAAATTGACTAAAAAAATGAAAAGAATAGTTGTACTTTTTTTAGTATTACAATCATCATTGTTTTTTGGACAATTTACCGGTAGTTTAGAATCAAATAGTCAATGGTATGTTGATGATGAGCATATAGGTGGATTTAACGAAGATGAAAGGTTTAGATCAAATAATTATTTAAACCTAAATTATTTCTTAAATAAGTTCACTGCTGCAGTTAAATTTGAATCTTACGCCCCTAAGGCTTTATTGAATTATTCTCCAAGACTAGATAAGACAATTGGATTAGCTGCTTTCTCAATTAAATATAAAAATAAAAACTTAGACCTTACTTTAGGAAATTTCTATGACCAATTTGGTAGTGGCTTAATTTTTAGATCTTTTGAGGATCGACAATTAGGAGTAGATAATTCTATAGGAGGGTTCAGAATTAAATATCAACCTAAAAATTTATCAGTAACTAGTTTTATTGGAAAACAAAGAGTAGGATTTGACTTATCAGATGGAATTATTTTTGGATTTAATTCAGAGCTTGACCTGTCATCACTTGTTAATAAAAATATCAGTATCGGATTTAGTTATATAGGTAGAAATCAAAAACTACCGGACGATATTACTTCTGATATTAGTGAGACCTTGAGTTTGTTTTCAGCTAGAATAAATTATTCATATAAAAAATTTTATTCAAACCTAGAATATGTTCACAAAGGAGATGATCCACTGATTGAGTTTGAATCTATTATTGATTCTCGTTTGTTTGATGGCAATGCTATATTATTTAATTTAGGCTATACTAAAAAAAGAATGGGCTTAGATGCCTCATTTAGAAGATTAGAAAACATAGCTGTTTATGTTGATAGAGCAGCGTATTTAAATGTGTATAATGACCAATTAATCAATTACACACCTAGTTTAACAAAACAACACCATTTTAGTCTATCTAACATTTATGTTTATCAGGCACAACCGCAATTGGCCTTTATACCCTTTGGAAAATCGGGTGAAATAGGGGGGCAATTTGATATATTCTATAAGTTTAAGAAAAATAGCCTCATTGGAGGTGAATATGGCACATTAATATCTTTTAATTATTCTCAATGGCATAGATTAAAAACGGATTATGATTTGGCCAACAGAACATATAAAAGTGATTATTTTGGTTTTGGGAATAAGAATTTTAGCGATTTTAATGTATCGTTGAATAAAAAATGGTCTAAGAAAACAAAAACTATATTAACATTTATGAGTTTATTTTATGACAAAGACTATCTTGAAGAGAAAATAGGACAAATAAACGCCAGTATAGTAGCTGCAGAGGTCAATTATAAAATCAATTCTAAAAAATCAACGCGTCTGCAATTAGAACATCTATTTACTCAAAATGATAAAAAAAACTGGCTAGCAGGGTCTTTAGAGTTTAATTTTTCCAATAAATTTTCATTATATGCTAATGAACAATACAATTATGGCAATGATTTTAATGATGACAAAATACACTATTATAATATTGGTGGAAATTATAATACCGGAAAAACAAGGGTATCTTTAAATTATGGTCGACAAAGAGGTGGATTAATTTGTATAGGTGGCATTTGCAGATTTGTACCAAATTCTACGGGATTATCTGTTAGTCTAAACACAAATTTTTAATTTATTCTTCATTAAAATTTTTCACAAAACATTACTAATTCTCATTTTAAAAGTCCAAAAAACGATTTATTGTGCAAAAAAGTTTGTTTTATTAACAAATAATTAAGACTTTTGGAAACAATTAATTCAAATAACATATAATGAGAACAAAGTTAAGTAAAGTTTTAACGCTATTACTGGCGTTTGTGGTGCAATTTACTTTTGCACAAGAAAAAACTATCACTGGTACTGTTTCTGATGAAACAGGTTTATTACCAGGTGTTAGTATTATAATTAAAGGAACAACTACGGGTACCGAAACAGATTTTGATGGAATATATTCCATTAAGGCTAATGTAGGTGACGTATTGGTGTATAGCTTTATTGGTATGACCAAACAAGAAAAAACGGTTGGCTTAGAGAATACAATAAACATAATGTTTCAAGCTGACAATATTCTTGATGAAGTTGTTGTAGTAGGTTATGCACAAAAAAGTAGAGATGTGTTGACCGCTGGTATTTCAACTGTTACTAGTGATGAATTATCACAAGTATCAGCAACAACGAATGTTCTTAATGCATTACAGGGTAAAGCAGCTGGTGTTGTAGTTACAGCGGCAAATGGTAAGCCTGGTAATAATGCATTTGTAAGAATAAGAGGTATTGGTTCTGCCAATGGTGGTCAAGAGCCATTATACGTTGTAGATGGTATACCTGTAAGTGAAAATGATCTAAATCTTATTAACAGTTCAGATATTGAAAATATTTCTGTATTAAAAGATGCAGCATCAGCTTCTGTGTATGGTTCTAGAGGTTCTAATGGTGTTGTGGTAATAACCACAAAAACTGGTAGAAAAAATCAGAGAACAAAATTCACTTTTAATTCTCAAGTAGGGTGGTCTGAAAAAATAGAGGACAATTTTACTATGATGAACGCTCAACAAAAACTTGAATATGAAAGAGAAGTAAATAGAGGTGGTCCAGGATCAACAATTGTATTGCAAAGTGAATGGGATCGTTTGGTTTCTTATGATCATGATTGGCAAGATACTTTGTTGAAAAACGGATTTATTCGATCTAATGGAATCTCAGCTAGCGGTGGTGGAGAAAACTCTAATTATTTTGTTTCTTTTAAATCTGAAGAGGACACGGGTATCATTCAAGATATGGATGGTTTTAAAAGAGTAACCGGACGTGTTAATTTAGGTGTTGATGCAAGTGATTGGTTATCGTTTAAAGTTAATACTGGTGTATCTCATACCTTGTCAAAAGAACCTAGAGACAGAAATAATGTTCAAAATCCATTTTCAGCTTATTATACTTATAATGCTTACGAGCCATTATTTCAATTGGATGGAGACAACAATCCTATTCTAGATAGCAATGGGAATCCTTTGTACAATTTGACGCATTCCGGATTTTCAATATCTGAAGCAATTAAAAATAATCCTGAGCTAGAAGAAAGGTTAAGATTTATTGGTAGTTTTTCAGCTGATGTAAAACTTCATAAAAATCTTGTTTATAGCCCACAAATTAGTTTAACATATACTACGTTAAGAGCTGAATATTATAATCAGCCAGGCTCAATATTAGATGGCTATGTTGGAGATGCTAATGCTCCAGGATCAAAAAGAGATAATGGAAATAACAGTTTTACTTACAACCTGTTAAATAAAATAAATTATACAAAATCTTTTAATGATGTACATAACCTTGGTATTACTGCATTTACTGAGTTTTTTAACAATAATTTTAGATCTTATAGTCTTGGCAGTAAAGGGTTTCCAACTCCTGATTTAGATACTCAGGATAATTCAGCTGAACCTACCAGTGCCACAACTTCCAGAAGTGAATTAACCTTATTTTCAATAGGGGGTATACTAGATTACAACTTTGATGAAAAGTATATAGTCTCTGCTTCTTTAAGAAGAGATGGTTCTTCTAGATTTGGTACCAATAATAGATATGGTAATTTTTGGGCAGTTAGTGCGGCATGGAATTTACATAAGGAAGATTTCTTTAAATCAGACAAAATAAGTAGTCTAAAGCTTAGAGCTTCTTATGGTACTTTAGGTAATGATAGATTACCGAGTAGATATGGACATTTAGGTACTAATAGATTTAGTAATTATAATGGTGCTTCGGCAGCCTATCCTAATAATGTATCTAACCCAGATCTTAAATGGGAATCAAAAACATCTTTAGATGTAGGGATTGACTTTGCATTGTTTAATAATCGTTTAAGAGGTGTGTTTAATTATTTTGACACCAAAACTTCAGATTTATTATTCTTAGAAAATTTAGCTCAAGAGACTGGAGAACCCGGAGCACCAGCTAGTAGATATGTAAACTTAGGTGATTTTGGCTCAACAGGAATTGAAATTGAATTGAGCGGAGATGTTGTTAAAACAGAAGATTTTATTTGGACGTTAGGCGGTTCAATTGCTTTTGTAAAAAGTACGGTTGAAAAATTACCAGGTGGTGCAGATTATATTCCACCTTTGTATGATTTAATTTTACAAGAAGGTGAAGAAGTGTATACGCACTATTTAGTAAGATATGCAGGTGTTAATCCTAACAATGGTAGAGCATTATACTATGATAAAGACGGCAATGTAACTCAAAACTATAGTCCTAGTGATGCCGTACCTTTATCAGGTAAAACTGTTTCTCCTGATTTTGATGGTAGTTTTAGTACTTTACTAAATTATAAAGGTGTTAGTTTATCGGCCAATTTATATTTTAAATATGGTAATTATATATATAATTCTCAAGAAACTCAACATTTAACCGACGGTAATTCAATTAGAGACAATCAAAGGTTAGACGCATTTAATTTTTGGAGAAACCCAGGAGACACAGATGTACTGCCTGATGCCAGAAACCCATTGAACACATCTGAAACTTCAGATAGATTTTTACAAGATGGCTCATATTTGCGTTTAAGAAGTCTTCGTTTGGGCTATGACTTACCTGAAAAGTGGCTTAACGAAAAGTCTTTCTTAACCTCTGTAAATTTTTATTTACAAGGTCAGAATTTATATACGTATGCTCCTTACTTTAAAGGAGATCCAGAAGTAGGAATTGGTTCTGACGAGACAATTGGACCAGCTAACATTGGTTTTGTGCCTGGTGCATATAATCTTAATAGTTACCCTACGGTAAAATCGTTCTTATTAGGCGTAGACATAACATTTTAATTTTAAAAAAAGTACAAATGAAAAAATATATATTTAAAATTGGGCTTTTAATTAGTTTCTTTACATTTTTTTCTTGTGAAGATGAATTGACCAATAACCCTTATAATGCGGTAAGTGATGGTGAGTTGTTTTCATCTCCTGAGGGATTTACAAATGCAGTCCGTGGTATTTACGCCGGGTTTATAGATAATGGTCCTGGTGTTGGAACTGATAACTTGAGTGATTATTACAATGGCCCTATGTTTTCTGTGCCTGACATATTATCAGATAACGTAATTATAAATCAAAATGGTCGTCAATCTAAAAGAACTTTATACGATTGGCTATATAACTCTAATGGTTATTCATCTTTTGATTTGTATGGTGATGCTTATAAAATCGTCCGTAAAGCGAATAACATTATCGGTCATATAGATAATTTAACTGACGGACCTTTTAAAGATAATATTAGAGGAGAAGCATTGACTGCAAGAGCTTTAGCACATTTTGACTTGGTTAGAACCTATGGACAAATACCTACACAATCTGGAGGAGCCGGTGCTTCACTAGGTGTGGCGTACATTACTGTAGTAGATCCACTTCAAAAACCATCTAGAAATACGGTTGATGAAGTGTATACGAATATAATTGCAGATTTGACCACAGCAGAGGGATTGATATCAAGCTCAGGTGGCACGGACAGATTCAATAGAAACACCGTAAATGCTTTGCTTTCTAGAGTATATTTATATATGGGGCAATGGCAAAATGCTGTAGCAGCTGCTAACAATGTAAGTGCCTCTGTAGCTTCTAGAGCAAATTTTCCTGGTATTTGGAAGGATGAAAATGCTGATGGAATTGTTTCTCAATTTCTAATTAGAATTATAGATGATGTTGCCATTGGAACACAGTTTTCGCAAACAAGTCCAGCGAGTGGTGTTAGATCTGAATATGTAGTTTCTTATGATTTTTATCAAATGTTTAGCAATAATGATATAAGAAAAACGGCATATATTTCTACTAGCCCTTTTAGTGACATAGAATATAATCATATTTCAAAATATTTTGGTAAGACAGGTCAAAATAATAATATAGTGAATGCTAAAATCTTCAGAATGGCAGAAGTTATGCTTAATAAGGCCGAAGCTTTGGCAGAATTAGGTGGTCAAGATGCTGAAGCTTTAGCTGCACTAGATGCGATAAGATCGCATAGATATTCTGGATTTACAACCGGTTCTGAAGCTGGACAGTCTTTAAAAGATGCTATTGCATTAGAAAGAAGATTAGAGTTAGCATTTGAAGGACATCGGTTCTATGATTTAAAGCGAAAAGGACTAAGCATAAATAGAGATGCAACTTTTGGTGATGCTGCCGATGGAAGTGGTGTTGCTCCAACATTTGCTATATTAGCAAGTGATGATCATAGATTTCAATTGCCTATACCACAAGATGCTATTAACGCAAACACCAACTTGGTACAAAACCCCGGTTATTAATTAAATTAATATTTAAAATTATGAAAAATATTTTTAAACTTTTAAGTGTCATTTTTATAATTGCTGTAACTATTGTTGCTTGTGATGAAGATGAAACTACATATAATGCATTGTCTTTTCCTGATGATGCCTTTTTAAGATTTGAAGCAACTTCTGCTAGTGTAATTGAAGCAGCTACTACACCTTATGCAATTGTATTAAATTATTCAAATGCTGAAGAAGCTGCCACATCAGAAATTACAATTGGTTTTACAATTACTTCTGATAACGCTGTTGAGGGGGTAGATTATACCTTGATTGATGGTAAAACACAATTTACTTTTGCACCAGGTGTCTTTAGTGATAAAATTGAAATATTACCAATTAACAATACGATTGAAGATGGTAATAAAGAATTAAATATCACCTTAAATAGTTCATCTTCAAATTTAGGTTTCCCGGGTCCAGATGGAAATGGAAAATCTTTAACCTTGACCATACAAGATGATGATTGTGCTTTTTCTATAGAAAGTATATCATCAGGAAATTGGTCTGGAGTTGATAATGTACCTGCTTCACAAGCAGGCCCTAATGATAGTCAAATTACTACTTCTAACGATGGTACTAATTTACTTATTGAAGGTATTGGTTATGGATGGATAACGGATACAGCTTTTTGGAATGAAGTAGTTGTTGTTAGTCACCCGGTAATTGCTCAAATTGACCTCATTACAGGAGATATGATTATTGATCAACAACCATTATGTACAACAACGTGGTTAGGCGATGTACAGGATGATTACAGTGTGAGAGCTACTGGCGTTTACACTTCTTGTACACAGACTATGATATTAAACTATGATTTAATTCAAGGTGGTGGAGTTTTAAGATCATTTTCTGAAACAATAATTTTAAACGATTAAACAAAAATTAATTATGAAACTTACAATAAAAAATATTACTGTACTATTAGCATTTGTTTCGTTAATATTCTCATGTGATACAAATAATGAGGAAACAGGCTATTTGCCAGCTTCATATGAAAGTCCTAAATCATTTACATTAGATGTTGTGCCTGCTTCAGTTGTAGATAACGAATTTGATGTTCAATATACACCAAGTGCAGCTGGAAAAGGACACTATGTTGTATTGCCTGCTTCGGCAAGTGCTCCTTCTTCTACACAAGTATATAATCAAAGTGTGTCCGGAAGTTTAGCCGGAGGTAGTTTTGAGGTTGATGGAAGTACTCCTGTAACCTTTAAGGCAGAAAACCTTTTTGGAGGCTATGAGTATACGGCATATGCAATTCATGAGAGTAATGATAATTTTATTTCAGAAGGCGTATCTTCTGTGTCATTTACAACTACAAATACATTAGCTCCATCTATTATAGGTTTTGGTCCTGGTCATCAAACCGGTGGTCATGATTTTAATGACCAAAGCATTACTATTGCTTTTAATGAACCTGTAAAATATGTGGCCGGTTCGCCATTAAACTTTACCCTATGGGTGAATGGTATTGGGCCAGTTGATCAATTTGTATTGACAGACCCTGCTATTACCAAAGGTGGTACAGTTATAGGAGACTATGCAACACAATTGACCATAAGTGGTTTTGATGGATTACCTGGTGCCTTTACTATATTAGATTTTGCTGATAATGTATTTACAGATATATCTGATTTAGGAACCTCTGGCATTCCATTATTTGGTTATTATTTTCTAGCTAGAAATAGGACTCAAGAAGAAGCCGCTGCCTTATTAATTGGTGATTGGGATTTTACTATAACTAATTCAGCTTTTAACCCTGCAGTAGTTTCATCTACTACAGGTACTTGGTCTGTTACTCAAGGTTCATCACCTACAACAATTATCTTAAGTAATCAATTGGATCATGACATTAATGCCTTTTTAGGTACTGATGATTCAGCAACTAAAGAATTTGAAGTAACAGTTGGTGCTGATAGCAATGGAAGTGGTCGTTTATATATGGGTCCTCATGAAGCTAATATTTCTGTACAACTTTTTGCAGATGGTGCGGTTCCTTATTGGACACCATACTATGAAGATGTGGTTTCTCCTACTGATCCTAATTTAGTTGGTTTATATGACTTCAATGCTAAAACCATACACTTTAGAGTTGATTTTGGTGATTATTTAGGATTTAACAATTTTAATAATTATTTCGGAGATATTGCTTATGACTATAGTTATATTGATGGCTCAGGTGCCTTAGGCAGACCTGCTCCAATTGTAGTTAATAATAATTATCCAGGAAAAATATTAACAGTTATTGATGGTTCAGACAAACCACAAGATACAATGACAATGGATGATCTAATGAAGATTGATCCTAAAGAAATAAGAAACATCAATAGTGTGTTGAAATAATTTCTTTTCAAAATATTACCTTAAAACACCTTGAAATAGAATTTTCAAGGTGTTTTTTTATATTTTTGTTTCATTAAAATAAAATAATACCTGTTCAACCATCCTTAATACATTATTCATGGAAAAAAATCACACTTTAATCTTTGGTATCAGAGCTATCATAGAAGCTATTAACGCAGGTCAGACTTTAGAAAAGATTTATATCCAAAAAGGATTGAGTGGGCATTTATTTTCAGAACTAAATACTTTAATTAAAAAAAATAGAATTTCTTCAAGTTATGTTCCTATTGAAAAGCTAAATCACCTTACAAAGCATCAAAATCATCAAGGTGTAGTAGCAAAAATTTCGGCTATAGATTTTTATGATTTAGAAGAAATTGTAGCTGCAAATAAAAAAGAAAACCCCTTATATTTATTATTAGATCAAATAACGGATGTTAGAAACTTTGGTGCTATTTTACGTACCGCTGAATGTACTGGTGTTGAAGCGATCATTATTCCTAACCAAGGAAGTGCACCTATAAATGCGGATGCTATAAAAACTTCTGCAGGTGCGGCATTTAAAATTCCAATTTGCAAAGTAAATCACTTATTAGATGCTATTTATCTTTTACAAGCTGAAGGCATCCAAATAGTTGCTATTACTGAAAAAACTAATGAAACTATCTATCAAGTTGAGCTTAACAAGCCAACCGCATTAATTATGGGTTCTGAGCATAAAGGCATATCTGGATCTATGCTAAAATTAGCAGACGTTAAGGCCAAACTACCACTTCTAGGAGATATAGCTTCTCTTAATGTTTCTGTGGCTTGTGGTGTGGCTTTATACGAAGTGGTGAGACAGAGAGCGGTAAATTCCACTAATTAGCTCAAATTTCTTCAGTGTTCCGTGTTCCGTGTTCCGTGTTCAAGGTTAAAAATTATTGCTTAATGCAAATGAGAACTGTTTACTTCAATCATTCTTCTTCATCCAAGATCCAATACTTATCTTCAACTCCATCTTCTTCATGGAGTCCCGAGGTTTCAGGAGAGGAAGAGATTTCCCAATCATACTTAAAAGATTGTGGTCCATAATTTCTAAAGAAAATGGCAAGTATGAATCCCACTAAGAAACCTGACAAGTGACCTTCCCAGGAAATTTCTTCTTTTACAGGCAATATATACCAGATCATACTTCCATAAAGAAAAATAACTATTAAAGATACGGCTATCAGCCTATAATACTTTCTTATAATACCGCTAAAAAACACAAAACTAAATAATAAATAAACAATACCACTAGCACCAATATGATATGAGGGTCTAGCAATAATCCATGTTAAAAGACCCGTAAATAAGGTGCCTAATATTAATATTTTTAATGCTATTTTTCTATAAAAATAGAATAAGGAAGTCA
>Ga0209633_10002164_pt1 | contig 19310 bp, 14 predicted proteins | sample Cruoilmetagenom1_FD_187290 | JGI IMG/M metagenome (GOLD analysis project Ga0209633, IMG submission 187290) | Oil polluted marine microbial communities from Coal Oil Point, Santa Barbara, California, USA - Sample 1 (SPAdes) (version 2) | ecosystem: Environmental > Aquatic > Marine > Oil seeps ... | reverse complement strand
ACCTGAAGTCCAGACACCGCTTGAGAGGATCACGAGGCCCGTGAAAGTACATACCACTATAGTGTCTATAAAAGTCTGGGTCATGGATACTAGGCCCTGGCCTACCGGGTTTTTGGTCTTAGCGGCTGCGGCGGCAATGGGGGAGCTTCCAAGCCCGGACTCGTTTGAGAATATACCTCGTGCGACTCCCATCCTGAGCGTCTGCGCGATAGTAGATCCTAGGAAACCGCCCGCGGCGGCTGTAGGAGACAGGGCATGCTGAAAAATAGAGTAAAATGCTGCGGGAATGTTTTCCCAAAAAACAAAGAGTGTAATCACAGCCCCTATCAAATAAAAGATGATCATGAACGGTACTATCGTGCTTGTAGCCCGGGCGATACTTTTTATACCGCCGACTATAACCAGTCCTGTTCCGATACACAGCACTGCTCCGGTTAACCAGAACGGAATACCGAACGCCTCGCCTAGAGCGTCGGCTACGGAATTTGACTGAACCATGTTGCCGATGCCGAAAGCCGCAATGGAAGCAAAAAGAGCGAAGAGGAATCCTAGCCACTTGAGCCCTAGCCCTTTTGAGATGTAGTACATAGGACCGCCGCTCATTGTGCCGAACTTATCGACCTCCCTGTACTTAACTGCGAGCACGGCCTCTGAGTACTTTGTCGCCATTCCGAGAAGCCCTGTGACCCACATCCAGAAAAGAGCGCCCGGTCCGCCAACTGCTATGGCCGTTGCCACTCCCGCAATATTTCCAACACCCACGGTTGCGGAAAGCGCTGTCATCAGAGCCTGAAACTGCGTAATGTCTCCCTCGGCCTCACCGCTTTCTTTCCTTTTAATTAGCGCAAGATAAAGAGCGGGTAAGAGAGCGCGGAACTGTATGCCTCTTAGAAGCACGGTGAGATATATACCGGTACCCAAAAGCAGTACAATGAGAGGGAGCCCCCAAACAAGTGAGCTTATTTCTGATAGTATCTGCGAGAGATTTTCCTGCATTCTTTAATCCTAATTTAAAGTTTGGAAAGTTCAGTACCTTATCATATTTACTTATCAATAGTAAAACCGTCTTGAATCATATGTCTACAGAAACCTTTCCGATAAATAGCTCATCATATGGGGTATACTATATTGCAAAAAAAAAGTGCTTATGTACAATTAACAATTACCGGAAAGTAACTGGACGGAGGCTAAGCTGAATAATGAGCGCAGATAATCCTTTCGTAGTTCTAAAAGAAGAAATGGACAAGCTGGTAGTCGGCCATGAGGAGGTAAAAAACGCACTCCTGCTTGGGATCATTGCCAGAGAGCACATTTACGTAGAAGGTCCTCCCGGAACCGCAAAGACAATGCTGGCCGAAATAGTATCGGGTGCGGCACAGCTCAGGTTTTTCTTTTACCAGCTGCATAGAGACACCAGGCTTTCGGAGCTGATCGGGGACCTGGTAATATCCAAAGAGACAACAGACACCGGCGAGGTAATAAAACAGAAGGTGGTAAAGGGCGGTATACTGACATCTGAAATCTGCCTTCTCGATGACATTTCAAGAGCGCCGGGTGAGTCACTGAACGTGCTGCTCAGGATACTTAACGAAAGAAAATTCTTTGATGAAAGCATTCCTCTGTTAACCGCTATTGCTACAAGTAATCCGACGGCTGACGAGTACTATAACGAGCCTCTTGACCCCGCAAACCTGGACAGGTTTGTACTGCAGATTAACGCTCAGGGACTCTCCTACGGGAAGAAATGGGAAGAAGCTAGACAGGTTATCAAACTATACACCGAGAATCCGGGAGAATATGAGGTCCCTGCCAGGTTATCAAGAGAAGTGTTCGACGAGTATTACGAAAAGCTTGGTAGTGTAGAAATCCCTATAGAGGTTCAGGAAGGGCTCGCCAACTTTGTCGCGACTCTAATAGAGAACTACGGCTGTAACGAGACTAACTCTCTTATTTCAGACAGAACGTTCTTTGTGAAATCGCTAAAGATTATGAGGGCTCACGCACTTCTAAACAACCGTGAGCAGTGCACCGTAGAAGACTTGCGCGCGCTTAAATATATGACTGCCTTCCGTATACCAGAGGAAATCTTTATGCAGCTCGATCAGATTCTGGACGAGCTCACAGCTAAAAAAAAAAAGAGCAGGACCGCGGGAGCGAACTAGAGCCTGAGCCTTCCTCCGAGTTCGAAGAGAACCCCGGTGAGGAGGAAAAAGCGGAAATGCCCGACGATCAGGCTGAGAAGGAATCGCAAGACCAACTGTCTGAAGCCCGCAAGACCTTTTTCCAAGCCCTAAAAGAACTAAAAGAAAATATTAAGAACGAGAGCGAGATGGCTCCTCCAGAGGACCAGAATGCGCCTACGGACCCAAGCGGCATGGCTGCAGACGAGGGTGAGCGGAACGACGAAAAGGACGATCCCAAAACAACCAAAGTATTTGCAAGCAAATCCCCTGATCCGGGGGACGAAGAAGATTACTGGATAGGCGGGAAAAGAAATACCGACTCCGCCGACAATATAAAGTCGATAATGAGAGTGCTCGAAGGAAACTTCCAGCGCAACATCGCCCTTAAAGCCCCTCATCCGGGAGGTCTTCCAAGAACCTGGAAGAGGATGAGCTACTTTGACGAGATGGAAGACGTAGACCCCTTTGAGGCCTCATTCTGGACAGAGTACACTACTCCCAGCCTACCCCGCGTACATAAGAGGGAAAAGGAAATGATGGGTGGGGAGATCGCGATATTAAGGGACGTAAGCACATCGATGATGGGCGTTTACAGCGAATGGTCTTCCTCAGTCGTAAGGGGCGTAATAGAGCTTGCGCGAAATAAGAGAATGAGGGTCGGTTACGTGGAGTTCAACCACCGCTCCTATAAATATAAGAGAAACTCTAAATTCTTTACGAGAGATTACCCCTGGATGCTCGAGCTTGCGGCTAAAACCGAGTGCTCGGGGAACACCAATTATGAAGACGCCCTTAAGGACGCGCTCGGTGAGTTCAGAGGCCGCGGGCTTAGGAATAAGCACGTGCTGTTCATAACGGACGGTATTCCCACTTCAGGTGACTGCGACGTAGTCTCCGAGAGACTTAGGGCCAAAAAACTAGGCGTGTGCATTCATTCGATATTCATTGGGTCAAAGAACTACCCGCGCATACTACAGAAGATTTCGGGCGAGACAAGCGGCACTCAGTTTATCGCCACCAGGAGAAAAAACGGAGCCATCAAGATTGAAAGAAGAGACAAGAAACTTATCGCTCCTGTCTCAAGCGATAAGACCCAGGTAGACCCTTTCAGCAAAGTATTTACCTAAGGTTTTGTGTTCTTTCTGTAATTATAAACGGCCCGTCTGTGATCTTTATAGTTTGAAGAAAATGTATGTGTGCCAGTACCGTCGCCTTTTGATACGAAATAGAGGTAGTCAACATCAGCCGGGTTTAGGGCAGCGGCAATAGACTCTTTGCCAGGATTGGCTATTGGGCCCGGTGGAAGGCCTTTTATAAGATAAGTATTGTAGTCCGTCATGCGTCTCAAATCACTTCTTCTGAGCTTGCCTTCGTAGCCATCGCCCAAACCGTATATGACAGTAGGATCGCTATCGAGCTTCATACCCATATGCAGGCGGTTATGAAAAACCGCGGAGACGAGCCCGCGCTCGCTCGGAGACCCTGTTTCTTTTTCAATTATAGAAGCAAGCGTAATTATCTCGTTATCTGTTAGTTTTGTAGCAGCACGCTCATTTTCAAGAGAGCCGTAAACGGTGTTAAACCTTTTTACCATCATATTTATCAACTCAAGCGATGTGACGCCTTTATTGTATGAATACGTATCTGGAAACAGATAGCCCTCAAATCCGGACTCTTCGCCAAGAAGCTCTGACTGGAGCTCTTTGTCACGAGTAAGCTCAAGGAACTCATCTTTACTAACAACACCGTTTTTTTGAAGAAGCTCTCCAATTTCACTTGCCGTGAGGCCCTCGGGAATAGTCACCTTGTATATAACAACGTCACCCTTAGCTAACTTCTCTACAACCTGAGACATAGTAGAGCCGCTTTCGAATCGATACTCACCCGCTTTCAGACGGTCCTGCAGCCCCTCGTACATAACATAGAGAATGAATAGGTTTTCGTTTGCGACAACACCGTTTTGCCTGAGCTTTAGAGCAATAGATTTAAGCCCCTCGCCCCTATTTATATCCACAGCCGTGTCTTGGGAAACCGAAGGGACACTGTGTATATAATGGAATATTCCGAAGAGACCCACTCCAATAAGGAGTATTAAGATCAGAAACGGGATTACGATGAATAATATCTTCTTGGATTTCATGTTAGATGATGAAAGAGTTGTGTTATTTAGTCATTATAGCCAGGTCGTCCCGGTGAATGACCTCGTCGCTGTACTTATATCCGAGCACGCTCTCGATTTGAGACGTTTTTAAACCCGCTATTTTTTTTATATCGCCTGAGCCGTAAGAGGTGAGACCCCTTGCAACCTCGGAGCCCGATTCATCAACACAGGAGACGGCCTCACCGACACCGAACTCTCCCTTAACGTCCTTAATGCCGGAGGGGAGAAGGCTTTTCCCAGAGGAGGTCAGCGCATTAACGGCGCCTTTATCTATTATTAACTTGCCTGAGGGTTTTAGCGTAAACGCTATCCAGTGCTTGCGGCCCTTAAGACTCTTCTCGGAAGGCAATATAAGGGTTCCTGCATCTCCGCCCTCGAACACTCTTGAAAGCTCGCCTTGACACCTGCCGCTGGCTATTACCGTGGGGACCCCGAAAGCAGCCGCTTTGGCCGCAGCTTCGATCTTAGTTTTCATACCCCCGGCTGTGGTGCTTCCAAGAGTATCACCCGCGTTTTTAATTATTTCCTCGCTGATCTCGTCTATCGTCGAGATAAGCTCAGCATCGTGGTTATGCCTCGGGTCCTTACTGTAAAGACCCTCAATATCCGTGAGCATTACAAGAAGATCAGCTTCAATGAGCGTCGTTACAGAGGCTGCCAGGTTGTCGTTGTCACCGATCATTATTTCCTCTATCGCAACCGTATCGTTTTCATTAACAATAGGAACAACTCCCATCTCAAGCAGTGTAAGCACCGTTTTACGGGCGTTTAAAAACCTTTTTCTGTCAGAGAGCCCGGCATGGGTGACAAGAATCTGGGCTACGTTTATATCGTATTTGGAAAAAGCCTGCTCGTATTGCCCTATGAGAGAGTTCTGACCGCATGCGGCAATGGCCTGCTTCATGGAAATTTCTTCCGGTTTATTCTTGAGCTTGAGCTTTCTCATCCCAAGCGCAATTGCGCCTGAAGAAACTATGACTATCTCAATATTTTTAGAGCGGAGTTTGTGGACTTCCTGGGCAATCTCTTCGAATATATCTAAAGAAAGACTGCCGTCACTGTGGGCAAGCACGCTGCTGCCTACTTTTATTACGGCTTTTTTTACTTTTGAAATGATAGGTTTTCTCACGATTTCACTCACTTAATTAAACAGATTCTACATTTTACCTGAAAGTAGCCCGGACGCGCATCCTTGACAACTAATATGCAGCTTGATATCTTTTATGCACTGTTTAGCGGGAATAGCTCAGCTGGCTAGAGCGTCTCCTTGCCAAGGAGAAGGTCGCGGGTTCGAATCCCGTTTCCCGCTCCAACAATCCCCCCCCGATTAAAACTCGCAGACAGCTAGGGCAATGTGCAGAGTTGCATTCAATCCTCCATCCCTATATATCCGGGGGTCGATTTGATGCGTTCAAACCATGAAAGAATCTCACTATAGGACGTAAGGTCAAAATTTCCTTCAGGAGATAATGCCACATACGGGTAGCAGCCGATATCTGCAATGGAATAACTTCCCGCAAGGAATTCGTTTTGGGTAAGGTGGTCGTTGAGCACTGTGAGCGCTTTATTCCCCTCCTCATGCAATCTTTTAAGCTCGCTCTCATCACGGTTCCCCGGTGTGAGAAAGCGCATAAAATACCTTGCGAGGGCCAGGTTGGGGTCTATTGTCGTTTTGCCAAAAAAAAGCCACTGTGAAGCTCTGCCGAAAGCCTTAGGGTCATCAGGAAAGAGATCATTGGGTGCAAATTTCCTGCCTATGTAAAATAAAATGGCGTTTGATTCCCACATAGTGAAATCCCCGTCCTGAAGCACGGGAATCTTCATATTGGGGTTTATTTCTCGATGATCCGCACTCTTGTGCTCTCCCTCAAAGATATCGACATATACTCTCTCGTACGGAACGCCTAGCTGACTTAACAAAAGTCTAACCTTATAGCAGTTCCCCGATAAGGGATGGTCATGTAGTTTAATCATTTCTACTCACTCAAATATTTTTGATATTTGTCAGTAAATCTTTCCTTGCCCATGATCCTGTATGTCACGGCGCGTTTGGGTATGACATAATCGATGCGGCTCTTTGTGCATACTTTCTCTGTACTATCGATAATCCTCACGTTAACGCTTATAGTGCTCCCGTTTTCATTATCCACAGCCCCTATTACGGTTAGCTCTTTTGAGGCCCCTACAGGGCGCATGAAGTCCATATTGATGTTTGTTGTAAGAGCGATCTTTTGGTATTTATCGAACATAGTCCAGAAAGCGACTTCGTCCATAAGAGCGCACTGTATACCGCCGTGGAGAATGCCGGGGAAACCCTCTAGGTGACTTTCGGGGCTTATCTTTGTAAAGACCTCGCCCTTTTCATCGTCTGCAAAGAATTTTAATCGGAGCCCGAGCTCGTTTCGCGGATCGCACGCAAAGCACCCGTAGCCCGGGAAATCTAGGAAAATATTTTCTATTTCTCGAATCATATAGGTTAATGGCTCTCTTTATAAATACCTATATAGACTAAATCTAAGAGTCTTCGTTACCCGATTCCCTTTCGACCACTTGAGCTACGGCGGCTACCCTTTCATCAGAGGCGAGACCGATGAGTTTGACTCCCTGAGTGCCCCTTCCGAATATGCTGATCTCTGATGCGTTCATACGTATCACTTTACCGCCGTGAGTGGTAATCATCATTATCTGGGTCTCGTTCGTCACCTGAAACGCGCCGACGACCCTTCCGTTTTTATCAGTTGTTTTAATTGTTATTACACCTTTACCACCCCTTCCCGTAAGCCTGTAGTCTTTAACGAGCGTCCTCTTACCGTAACCCATTTCGGTAACGGTAAGTACCTGGGCTTCGGAGTTCTCGATAACCTCAAGACTCACTACGCGGTCGCCCTTATCGAGCCTTATCCCTATAACGCCTGTTGCAGAACGGCCCATCTCGCGCACAGCCTCTTCCCTGAACCTGATGGCCTGGCCGAAATGGGAAGTAAGGAGTATTTCGTCGCTTCCACTTGTGAGCCTAGCATTTATCAGCTCGTCATCGTCTCTGATGTTAAGGGCTATAATGCCTCCAACTCGGGGCTTTGAATAGGCCATGAGCTTTGTCTTTTTGACGATGCCGTTCTTTGTCCCCATGATAATAAACTGGTCTTCCCTGAATTCACGAACCGGGAGCACTGCGGCTATCTTTTCCTCAGGGGCTAGATTTAAGAGATTAACCAGGGCTTTACCCCTTGCAGTAGGCCCCGCCTCGGGGATCTGGTGTACTTTTAACCAATACACTTTTCCTAAATTAGAGAAGAAAAGTACGTAATTGTGCTTTGAGGCTATGAAAAGAGTCTCGACAAAGTCAGTGTCCTTGGTCGTCATTCCGGTCCTGCCCTTCCCTCCCCTGCGCTGGCTCCGGTATATGCTCAAAGACGTTGTCTTTATATATTCTTCATGGGTAATGGTTACTACCATATCCTCGTCGGCTATGAGATCTTCAATCGAAATCTCCTCTGCGCTGTCGAGTATTTCGGTCCTTCTATGATCACCGTATCGGTCCTTTATCGCAGCTAGCTCATCCGTGACTATTCCGAGTATCAGATGATCTTTATCTAAAATCTCTTGAAGGCGCTTAACAGTGGCCAAAAGCTCTTTTCTCTCATCTAGGATTTTATCCCTTTCAAGCGCTGTGAGCCGCTGGAGACGCATGTCCAATATGGCCTGAGCCTGAATATCGGAAAGAGAGAGCTTGGAAATTAGCCCTGATTTTGCGGTAGCGGGGCTGTCGGAGCTGCGAATGAGCTTAATTACCTCATCTAAGTGATCAAGCGCAATCTTGAGCCCTTGCAGTATGTGCAGCCTTGCCTCGGCCTTGGCAAGCTCGTACTGGGTGCGCCTGGTTACAACCTCTTTTCGGTGCTCTATGAAATGGCCTATAGTTTGTTTGAGTGAAAGCACCTGAGGCTGGTTACGGACTAGTGACAGCATGATAATACCAAACGAGGTGTCCATTGGTGTGTGCTTATAGAGCTGGTTCAGAACAACCTCTGCCATATCGCTTCGCTTGATCTCTATGACGAGCCTTATGCCGTCACGGTCGGACTCGTCCCGAATATCGGAAATGCCCTTAATCTTCTCTTCCTTTACGAGGTCTGCTATGCGCTCAATGAGTCTTACTTTGTTAACCTGGTAAGGAATCTCGTTTACTATGATTATTTCTCTGTCGCCTTTTTTCTGCTTTTCTATTTTGGCTTTGGCTCGTATGCGGATAATACCGCGTCCGGTCTCATAGGCTTGACGTATTGGGTTTTTGCCCATGATAAAACCGCCTGTAGGGAAATCGGGACCGGGGATGTGCGTCATTAATTCATCAAGTGTGATATCGGGGTTATTGGCCTGCGCCACTACAGCGTTTATTAGCTCAGTAAGGTTATGAGGAGGAATATTGGTGGACATACCAACAGCAATTCCCGATGAGCCATTTAAAAGAAGATTTGGTATCTTGGCCGGAAGTACGAGGGGTTCATGCTCTCCGCCGTCGTAGTTCGGGACAAAATCTACGGTGTCTTTGTCGAGGTCCTCAAGCATCTCGCTTGCAAGCCTATCGAGCCTGACCTCGGTGTATCGCATGGCTGCTGGAGGGTCTCCGTCAATCGAGCCGAAGTTACCCTGTCCATCCACAAGCATGTATCGCATGGAGAAATCCTGTGCCATTCTTACGAGCGTATCGTATATAGCGGCGTCACCGTGTGGGTGATATTTACCCATCACGTCTCCGACGATTCTGGCAGACTTTTTGTAGGGTCTGTTCCACTGGTTTCCCACCTCGTCCATGCCGAAGAGGATACGTCTGTGAACGGGTTTAAGCCCGTCCCTGACGTCGGGAAGTGCGCGTCCTATGATGACGCTCATCGAATAACTGAGATAAGATTCCTTCATCTCGTCTTCGATATTTACAGGTAAAATCTGAGACGGTGTGCTCATTTATGTAGAGGCCTCCAAGTATGCATAAATATTGGGTATTAAGCTTATATAAGGGGACGCTAAAGTCAATGAATTTGCCGACGGAGATTATAACGAGAATACTTTAAATAAAGCTCCAACTGCCCGATTGATAGGGGCAGATAATTTAGCCCTAAAATCTGAGAATATGAAAAAATTTCTAAAGAGACTTTCAGTATTTGTTCTTAAGCTCATACTGATCATTTTTCTGGCCACTTTTGGCCTGGTGCTCATATATAAATATATAAACCCTCCGGCGACTCCGCTTATGGTTATGCGTTATATAAGTGGAAACGGTATTCAAAAACAGTGGAAGGACTATGAGAGCATATCGGACAATATGAAGCTCGCGGTGGTTGCAGCGGAGGACCAGAAATTTGCTACGCACAGTGGGTTTGACCTCGAATCAATACAGGACGCCATAGAGGACAGGCTCGACGGTGATGTGCTTAGAGGGGCGAGCACTATAAGTCAGCAGACGGCGAAAAACGTTTTCCTGTGGCCGGGAAGATCGTGGACGAGAAAAGGGGCCGAGGCGTACTTTACATTCCTGATTGAGACTATCTGGGGCAAGAAAAGAATACTCGAAGTGTATTTAAATGTTATCGAGACGGGTGAGGGAGTTTACGGAGTGGAAAAGGCGTCTCAAATCTATTTCGGAAAGCCGGCAAAAAACCTTAGCGCTGAGCAAGCGGCGATAATTGCGGCAGTGCTTCCGAACCCGGTGCTGATGTCGCCTGCAAAACCTTCTGAATATATAATCAGGAGACGGGCATGGATTACGGGGCAGATGAAGAACTTGGGGGGAAAGCGGTATCTCCTGAAAATCGAGCAGTAATAAACCCTTCGCGAACAAGGATTATATTGACTTTCCCAACCCTGGGATGTAAAAAGTATAGATAACATAAAATTAGTATTCAGGGGAGAGTATGGCTAAAGAAACTGCACTTATAACTGGGGCATCATCGGGGATTGGCTTGGAATTCGCCAAGCTTTTCGCAGCGGACGGATCGGACCTTGTAATTGTGGCAAGGAGAGAAGAGCGCCTTAAGGAAATTGCAGAGGAGCTATCATCCGCTCACGGCATTACCGTACATGTGCTGGCGAAAGACCTCTCAAAACCCAAAGCGCCCGAGGAAATATTCTCACACCTTACGAAAGAGAAAATACAGATTGACGTGCTGGTGAATAACGCGGGTTTTGGTAAAAAGGAAGTATTCAGCGAGACGGATAAAGAAATGCACCTAGACATGTTGCAGGTAAACGTAACGGCGTTGACACATCTAACCAAACTGTTCCTGACAGGTATGCTGGAGAGGGGTTACGGCGGTATATTAAACGTAGGATCGCTTGCCGGGTTTCAGCCGGGGCCGAACCTTGCCGTATATTTCGCTTCGAAAGCCTACGTATTATCATTCACGGAGGCGCTTTCCGAGGAAATAAAGAATCCCGATATTAAAATATCATGCTTTGCTCCCGGTCCGGTAAGGACAGAGTTCGGAGAGAAGTCAGAGCTTGCGGATTCGCTTTTGTTCAAAATAAGCCTGATGGATTCGGCGCCCGCTGTAAAAGCCGGTTACGAGGGCTTTAGGAAAGGCCAGACTATCGTCATACCAGGGATTAAACAGCAGCTTGTACCGTTTTTCAACAGAATTACACCACGTTTTATGATTAGAAAGTTAGCCAAGAGACTTAACACTTAAGTCAGCTTAAAAAGTCTTCCAGGTCTCTTAGAACATCCGAAGTGCCGGATATGGTTTTTGAGCAATCCGGGAGTGATTCCAAGAAGTATCTTCCGTAGAACTTGGAAATAATCCGGGTGTCCAGAACAAGCACAGCTCCTTTGTCAGTCTTGGTCCTTATTAGCCTGCCGAAACCCTGCTTGAATTTAAGAACCGCAACAGGGAGGCTGTAATCTGTAAATGAATTGAGACCCTGGCTCTCCATGTGCTCGACCCTGGCTTCTATGATGGGCTCGGTAGGGACCCTGAAAGGTAGCCTCGTGATAATCACCAGGCTGAGCGCGCTCCCCGGGACATCCACACCTTCCCAGAAACTGTCCGTCGCAAAGAGCACCGAGCTGTCTACTTTCCTGAATTTATCCAGAAGCCTTGCCCTCGGGAGCACCCCTTGCTTGAGGCACATCATTCCCTCGCTCTCCAACCCCCGGTGAATATTGTTGTATACGGTATCGAGTAGTGAATAGGATGTGAACAGTATGAGCGCGCTTCCGTTCGAGAGTTTTAACGCATCGGTTATAAGTGGGGATATGACGTCCGCATATGAGCTGGAGGCGGGCTCGGGCAGATCATCGGGAATGGCCAGAAGAAGCTGCTCCTTGTAATTAAATGAGGAAGGTAAAATGAGCTCTTCCACTCTGGGCTCATCCATAAGCCCAAGGCCGGTCTTCATGAAATTAAAGCTCTTTCTTACAGCCATTGTGGCTGAGGTCATGACCACAGTCGCCGATTTTGTATATAGCCTTTCCTTGATTATAGGAGAGATATCAAGCGGCGAGAGCCCTAGTCCCGAGAGTATGCCCCCCCTACCCGTTCTACCCTCGACCCACCTGACGTAGCCGTCGTCCTCGAGACTGATGAAGCTTGAGATAACATCGGAGGTATAATCGAGCTTATTGCCAACACCCCTGAACTCGACTATCAGCTTTGCGATATCGTTATCGGTTTCATAGTCAAGCAGAATATCTGTGAATGCTTTTATCTCCTCCTGAAGCTCTTTAAGCCTGATCCTGAGGATGGAGAATTTCTTATCTATACTAGCCCAGGCTTCCCTGCCGAACTCAACATCAGTGAGCCTGAGATTGACCTCGTCTTTGGCATTTTCCTTCTCACGCGCAATGCTGAGCGAAAACTCGTAAAGCGCGTCAAAAGCGTCTCTTACGTAATCCTCTGCCGTATCTACCTTGGGCGATAAATTCTGCTCTACGCGCCTTAGTACGTCGTTCACAATTCCATCTTTAAGCTGCGTCACGAGCTTTGCGGCGAGTGAAACGGTATAGAAAATTAGCCCCTTGTGTTCTCCCTTGCGGCCTTTTCTTTTAAGTCTCCTGAGTACGCGAATGATCCCGAACTTGGTCGCTCTCATGCCGAAATGAGACGTTGCCGCGTCTGTAATATGATGGGCCTCGTCAAAAATGACTCTGTTAAACGGGGGAAGAATGCCGGCGTCGCTCTTTTCGGACGCCCCCTTGATCGAGAGGTCTGAAAATAATAAATGGTGGTTTACGACGAGTACCTGGGCTGAGGCAAGCTCACGCCTCGATTTAAAAAAGAAGCATCGGGAGTAATACGGGCAGCGAGCCCTGAGACAGCTGTCGCTTTCCGCAGAAACCTTGTCCCAGACACTCTCTGGAGGAGTGAAGCTAAGATCAGACAGCGAGCCGTCTTCAGTTACCTTAGCCCATTCCAAAATGCTCCCTATCGGATCTACTTCGTCGTCCTCCGCCATTTCAAACAGACCGTCCGTTACCGTCTCGGCCCTGAGGAGACACAGATAATTTGCCATTCCCTTTACGAGTGAGTAATTAAAATCTTCTTTGAATGCCCTGTGCAATAGAGGTAAATCTTTATCGATGAGCTGTTCCTGAAGGTTAATAGTATTGGTCGAGATAACTACACGCTCTTCGTTCTTGAGCGCCCAGCTGACGGCTGGAATAAGATATGAAAGCGTCTTCCCTGTTCCCGTGCCCGCCTCTACAAGCGTTATCAGGCTGTCGTTAAAGGCGGAAGTCACAGACCCGAGCATCTCTATTTGCTCGTTCCGCTCTTCAAATTTCTCAGCCATTACCTGCTCTATTTCACCGCCCGGAAGTAAGAACGACTTTATCTCATCCAGGTCTAAAGGCTCAATCTCTTTTGGGGTATAGGGCTCTACCACCACGTATACGCGGGTGGCTTTATTGTTAACAATATAAAACCCTATACCCTCGTTTCCAAATAGGGACGCGATTTGCAAATCCTGCGCTGAGGGAGTGAGACGGCCTGAGGGGTGGTTATGAATAACCACATCGCCAGTCGTAGCAGAGTCGAATATGGCGGGAACAGCATTTTCATTGCCTCGGGCTACGACGCTTACAACTTGTACAACGTAGTTTTCGTCTAATGAGCCTACGAAGAAAACTTCGTTGCCCGAAGCGTTTTTTATCTCGGAGGCGAGAGCACTCTTGGCGTTTTCGGAAAGGATCGTTTTTTCCACGGGAGATAAAGCTAACACAGCCGCCAGATATTGCTAAGATTTCACTGTGATTGTATTATAATGTCCCCTTTGGTACTGTATCAGAGAGTTGAAACGGGAGGGATGGCCGAGCGGACGAAGGCGCTGGTCTCGAAAACCAGTAGAGTCGCAAGATTCTCGTGGGTTCGAATCCCACTCCCTCCGCCATTCTGCAGTGAACTCAGTTTACCGCACGACAAACAAAAAACTCATATCCATACCAGTCAGGGAAACGCCTGCGCATCTCGATTTCCTTGACTGTCATATCGACCACGCTCAAGGCTTCGTCGTCACCTGCGTATTTTTCATACAGCGCCGGGAGCTTTGCCTCAAGAGGTGTATAATAATTGTCCCACCAGTCGGCATCGGGCAAAGTAAAATGCCCCAGGGGCTCGTAACCAGATTCCCGTATAGTGTCTATGTTGGAATTCACATCCTTCATAGCCGGATACTCACCTTGAAAGAACTCGTAGACTTCGGCAGGAGGGTCGGGACCGAGCCATACTAGCTCGGATAGAGCAATAAAACCCCCGGGACTAAGGAGCGGTTTCCATGTCTCGAGCGCATTCTTAAATCCCATTATATAGGCAGCGCCCTCTGCCCAGATAAGATCGAAGCTGCCTGCCTCGAAAGGAAGCGCGCTCATATCTCCGGTACGGATATCGATGCGCTCAAGAACTCCCTCTCTTACAGCACTTTCCTTTAATTCATTCAGATACTCCTGGAAAAGGTCTAAGGCGGCAATATTCCCGTTGAGAGCTTTTGCAAGCGCAATAGTCTGCATTCCCGGACCACATCCGATGTCTAAAACTGATGGCTTATCGGTCAATCCAGCGCACAGAGAGAGCGCCTTTATGGTGCTTTCGTCTGAGCCCGGCCCCTGACGGGGCAGACCCCGCTGTACATCGAGGAAAATCTCAAATAGTCTGGGATTATCGGACATTTTAATACCTCTTTAAGCTATTCCTAAGAGAAAAGAATTAAATCTGTGAATGACCAATCAATATCTAAAGGCCCCTTTAATACTACATAACGCGCCCAGTGTGCATTTTCTAAAATTTTACGGATTTAACGATTAAAGTCATTACTTCAGATGATTACCTGAAATTAAAACTTCCGAACTTACTTCCCCGATTCCACTAAGGTGCGTGGGCCAGCTCGCGAAGCCAGTTATAGTGTGAGCGTATACCGTCCAGGAATCCTCCGTGGGCAGAATATGGAACGCCGTATTCTTTACAGGTTTTCTCAACTATAAATGACATTTGAGGATAGTTTAAGTGACAAATCTGAGGGTTCAGGTGATGCTCTACCTGGTAGTTAAGCCCGCCTAGGTACCATGTGAGAAACCTGTTGCCCCTGGCAAAGTCCACTGTCGTGTGTATCTGATGAACGGTCCAAGTCCTGTCCATTATCCCCGCTTCTTCATCCTGCATTGGGAATTCGGCTTCCTCAACACAGTGCGCGAGCTGGAACACGATGGACATTATCACACCCTGCACCATTGTTATTAATATATAAAATCCAATCACGTAGGGAACTGGATAATATAAGGAAGGAACCACAAAAGCTATCAGGAAGAAAAATATCTTCCCTCCAAAGAATATTAAAGCGTCCATAGCTTTGGGACGTTTGATACTGTGGCCGTTTAACTTGCCGGTGAAATAGATTTCGAAATCATCGTACAGGTGCCATTTTATAGCAAGGAACCCGTAGAGGAACCAAATATATATGTGCTGGAAACGGTGGAAAAAGTATTTCTTCTGATGCGGTGTGAACCGCGCGAATACCCCTACCTCGACGTCACCGTCGTGCCCCGTAATATTGGTATAGGAATGATGGTCGTGGTTATGTTTAATTACCCACATGTACGAGCTTCCGCCGATCAGATCAAGCCAGTGGCCCATGAGCTTATTCACAACCCTGCGTTTTGAATACGCGCCGTGAATAGCATCGTGCATCACGTTGAACGAAAGGGCGTTAAGGGCGAGGCTGAGAGATAGCGAGGCTAAAAGAATTCCCCATACGGGGAGAGCGGCAAAAACTATAAGACAGTAAGAAACTATAACCCAGGATATTGATATAAAGGACTTTAAGTACATATTGAATACGCCCTTCTTTGAGTTGGAGGTATTTTCAAAAAAAGCGTTTACCCTCCTGCTGAGCTCTCTTTCAAACTCGGTATTTGGAGCAAAACGTATTTTTACAGGTGATTCCGGTTTAGGATTTGAACCATTAGCGGTAGTTGTGTTTGACATGATTTATCTATTCTGATTATACAAGGCCCGGGGTCCGGAACTATGGAGGGTTTCCTTCAAATGCCTAAATAATTACTGATACGTACATGTATTTTAAAGCCGTGAAATTAGAATAGGGCTGAGAATACAATTTAAACTATCTGTAAATATTTATATATTGCGGACTTGGGTGTATATATTTTCCCCTTTTGTGTTTAGAATAATTGTTGACACTGTGCTTGGAACTTGATAGTAAGCCAAGTACGGAGTTTTATTTATGCAACATTATATATCACTACATTATATAAGTACAATTCATCAATTCTGAGACAAAGATATGACCAAACTAAAGTCTGCACAAACCTCACCCCTTGAGAGGTATAAAAAATCAATCGAGATTATAGAAGCACGTAGACTCTTTATTCTCCTGACCGGGGAATCTGTGGAGCAGGTATTAGGTGCGCTTGGAGAATTAAAAGAGAGAGGGCATGAGCTGGTCTGTGTGGATTATAGAATCCCGGGAATAATAGCGCGAATGAAGTCTATCAAAAGAAAAGGGGAGATGTGTCCGGGAGTGTTTTCGGCATCGACTGCCAAAGAGGTGAGGCGCGCTATAAATGCAGGTGCACAATATATATTTTCTACACATGCGGACAAAGGTGTAACAAAAAAATGCAGGCACGAGAAGATATTCCTCGCGGCTGGCGCTCTAACGCCCAAAGAGGTGTATGAGGCAAATGAGCTTGGCGCAGACGCGGTGAGCATATACCCATGCTCCGCAATGGGGGGCGTTAACTGGCTCATAAGATTAATAGAAATGTTCCCAGGCATTAAGCTTATACCTACTGACGTAATGACCCCCGAAGAAGCAGGGGATTATTTAAAAGCGGGCGCTTATGCCGTAGCCCCGATCCTAGACACAAGAAATACCGAGGAAGCACGGGCATTGTTTCAGGATTTCATTGATTCAAACTAAACGCTTGAAACTAATTGTAAGATATCACTATCAAATTTATATATATGTGCTGTAAAACCGTAGGTAAACTATTAAAAGCTCAGGGACAATTTGATTTCAGGGCAAAAATATAATTTGAAACATAAACCGTCTCACTGAAGTTATAATTATTAAAATTTATAAAACTCCTCGGAGGATGTCATGTATAGAACTTTACTTGCATTATTTGCTGTGATATTGGGCTTTTACGGATCAACCGGAGTACAGGCTGCTAAACTTAAGAGTACTGGTTATGAGAGAAGTGAATTTAGCAGTATAAGAAGTGACAAAGTAAACCCTAAAATTGGTGAGGTTATTGATGAGATAGAGAGGGTAAACGTGAGCAGGGACAGCCAAGGTATGGATGAATTTGAAGTGAGCGATCTGGAGGAGCTGTCGACCCGGCTCGTAAAAGTGGATTCGGACGGTATGATCGAAGTTTATATTCACTGTAACGAAGTGGGAGATGAGAATCTCGGTCGCCTATTGGATTTAGGCCTGGACACTGAAGTAATAAATGACGACCTTAAAATAATCCAGGGATGGCTTCCTCACGACGTTATAGAGAAAGCTTCGGAGCTTGGTTTTGTCGATAAGATAACCCCTCCGAGCTACGGCCACACAAGAGTAGGATCTATTACACCAGAGGTAGTTTCCGAAATCGGGGCGGACCAGGCAATGGCAGAGTTCGGCATAGACGGCTCGGGAGTTAAAATCGGCGTGATCTCAAACGGTATCGGAGACCTTGCGGCATCACAGGCCTCGGGAGACCTTCCGTTTGTGCAAATAGGAAACGCGGGAGGCGGGAATGAAGGCACTGCCATGCTGGAGATAATACACGATATAGCCCCAGGAGCTGATCTTGCATTCCATACAGGAAACAGCACCTTGAGGTTCATAGAGGCAATCGAGTTCTTCTGCAATAATGGTGTAGACATTATTGTTGACGATATCGGATATCTATCCGAGCCGTTTTTCCAGGACGGCTCTGTAGCACAGGCCGCTGCCGATGCGGTGAATCAGGGAAAGGTGTTCGTATCCGCCGCTGGAAACGATCAGGACCGTCACTATCAGAAACTTTATATTGATGCAGACCCGGGAGACGCCGAAAGTAATAACCACGACTTCGGCGCTGCCGCGGGAGGAGCCAGCACAAACCGCATGTCCTACCTATTACCCGCTGGTGGAGAGGTTACAGTTGTACTACAGTGGTCGGACTCTTTCGGTGCATCTTCAAATGATTACGACCTGTTTTTGGTCGAGCCTGGTACAACGACTGTAATAGACTCCGGCACAGCCATTCAGAACGGAGACGACGACCCTATTGAATTTGCCGGTGTGGAAAATGATGGCGACACATCAGGTGTATTTGAAATAGTTGTAGATAAATCTAGCGGTGAAGACCAGACGCTGGAAATCGTTTTCAACGGAAACGGGACTCTTCAGGAATTCAATGTGCCGGATGACTCGGTATACGGCCATCCCGCACACCCGGACGTAATTGCTACAGGCGCCACACATAACGGGAACATAGACTTTTTCAGCTCGTTCGGCCCGTCTTCAATATTCCATAACCCGGTAGTCACGGTGTCGTCAAGAGATACCGGGGCTTCTTTAAAGGCTGCTGCGCTACTTGAAGCAAGACCCAAACCGGATATATCAGCACCTAACAGAATCGAAACCACAGTGCCCGGTTTTGGAGAGTTTTTCGGCACATCTGCAGCGGCACCTGTTGCGGCAGCTGCGGCAGCACTTGTGTATCAGGCTGCGGAATTTGCAAACCTCACCCTGGCGAGCGGTCTGCCGGAATCTGCGATTGCTGCCAGACAAACACCTCTGGAGATACGCAATATATTGACGAGCACAGCTACAGATATAGGACCTCCGGGAGTCGATAATACATCAGGTGCAGGTATAGTAGACGCATTCGCGGCGGTTGAAGAGGCGCTTCAGGGATTAGACGGACCCGGCGGGGGACCAGGCAACGGCGGTAATGGGGGAAACGGAGGTAACGGCGGCGGAGGGTGCTCTCTTCTGAGCAGCGCGGGAACGAGCCCGTACAACAGTAGTATTATGTTAAATATATTGATTCTGCTGGTGCCTGCGATTTTTGTTGCGCTTATTCAAATCAGAAGAAGGGTATGATTTATGAAATTATTGATAATTGGTCTAGATTGCGCCGATCCCGAGCTTGTGTTCGGATGGAAGGACGAGCTTCCAAACCTGAATAGATTAATCGAGGGCGGAGCCTACGGACCGCTCCTATCGACACATCCGCCGATCACTGTGCCGGCATGGGCTGTGATGATGAGCGGTAAGGACCCGGGGCAGCTGGGATATTACGGGTTCAGGAATAGAAAAGATCACTCATACGACGCTTACGGAATTGCCAACGGAAACGCAGTAAAGGCGGACCGGGCCTGGGACAAGCTTTCCCGAGCGGGCAAAAAAATCATTCTCCTGGGCGTGCCGCAGACCTATCCTCCAAAGCCTGTAAACGGATGCGTCGTGAGCGGTTTCCT
>Ga0209633_10002163_pt1 | contig 19312 bp, 15 predicted proteins | sample Cruoilmetagenom1_FD_187290 | JGI IMG/M metagenome (GOLD analysis project Ga0209633, IMG submission 187290) | Oil polluted marine microbial communities from Coal Oil Point, Santa Barbara, California, USA - Sample 1 (SPAdes) (version 2) | ecosystem: Environmental > Aquatic > Marine > Oil seeps ... | reverse complement strand
GTCGGACCCCGTCGTCGCCGTTGCGCTGACGGCGCATGTGGGCTCCGGACGGGAAAAAGAAGGGCGCACCGGCTTTGCGCATTTGTTTGAACATCTCCTGTTTTTAGAATCGGAAAATCTCGGGCCCGGCGGGCTCGACGCGATGAGCGCGCGCATTGGCGGGTCCGGCGCCAATGGTTCGACCAGCCGCGACCGCACCAATTATTTCCAGACCGTGCCGAAAGACGCGCTTGAAAAAATGATCTGGGCCGAAGCCGACAAGATCGGCTATTTCATCAATACGGTGACGAACCCGGTATTGGCGAAAGAAAAGCAGGTCGTCAAAAACGAAAAACGCCTGCGCGTCGACAACCAGCCCTATGGGCATACTTTTTATGTGCTCGGCAAAGCGCTTTACCCGGAAGATCATCCCTATAACTGGCAGGTCATCGGTTCGCTCGAAGATCTTGATGCGGCGACGCTGAGCGACGTGAAAGAGTTTTACGCAGACTGGTACACGCCGAATAATGTGATGCTGGTGGTCGCCGGTGATTTTGACGCCGGCCAGGCACGGCAATGGGTGCGCAAATATTTCGATGAAATCCCCCGCGGACCGGAGATTGCGCCGCTCGCCAAACAGCCTGTCAGCCTCGGTGAAACCAAAAAGCTTTTCCATGAAGACAATTTTGCGCAACTGCCGGAGTTGACGCTCGACTGGCCGTCAGTCCCGCAATATCACGCCGACAGCTGGGCGCTTGATGTGCTCGCGGCGCTTTTAAGCGAAGGCAAAACCGCGCCGCTCAACGAAGTGCTGATCGACGAGAAAAAACTCACCGCCAGCGTCGATATCTTCAATTACAGTTCCGAGCTTGCCGGAGAAACTATTTTATCCGTGCGAGGCTTTGACGGGGTTGATCTTGATGATGTGAAATCCGCGCTCGATGAGGGCTTTGCGCGCTTTGAAAGCGAAGGCATCGCGCAGGCCGATCTTGATCGCGTGAAAACCACTCAGGAAGTCGGGTTTTACGGCGGCATTCAAAGCGTTCTCGGCAAGGCCTTCAATCTCGCGCAATATGAGATTTTTGCGGGCGATCCGGGTTTTATCAATCAGGATATTGAAAACATCAAAGCGGTGACCACAGACGATGTGATGCGGGTCTATAATACATATATCAAGGATCGGCCTTTCGTTGCGGCGAGCTTTATCCCGAAGGGCGCGGCAGACCTTGCCCTTGAAGGCTCCGCGCGCGCTGAAGTCGTTGAAGAGGAAATCATTCAGGGGGCGGAGGAAGAATTCGACGCTTCCGTCGCCGCTGAATATGAACGCACGGCGTCGAGTTTTGATCGTGCGCAAGAGCCGGCCTATGGCGATAAACCCCTCGTCACGCCCCCGTCGATCTGGGAGGCGTCGCTTTCAAACGATCTCAAAGTATACGGGATCGAAGACCGGGAATTGCCGCTCGTCCAGTTTGAGCTTTCTTTTGACGGCGGGCATTTCCTCGATGATCCTGCGAAGCCCGGCGCGGCGAGCCTTCTCGCGGAAATCATGGACAAGGGAACGGCGACGCGCACTACAGCCGATCTCGAACAGGCGATCGAGGCGCTCGGCGCAACGATTGCGATCGCCGCCGGCGAGGAACGCTTTGTGATATCCGGGCGCACGCTGGCGCGGAATTTCGACGAAGTTATCGGCCTTCTTGATGAAATATTGCTGGAGCCGCGCTGGGACGAGGAAGAGTTTGAACTCGCCAAGGCGCGCACCATCAGCGCCATTCAAAGCAGCAAGGCCCAACCTGGCTCCATCGCCAATCGCGCCTATGCGCTGGTGACCTTTGGCGAAGGCCATATTTTCGCAACGCCGGCAGTCGGAACGGAAGAAGCGGTCGCAGCGCTGACGATTGAAGATCTAAAAACTTACAAAAAGTTTCTGGCGCCAGGCCGCGCCAATCTGCGCGTCGTCGGTGCGGTGAGCGAGCAGCAGGTCCGCAGCGCCTTCGACACCATTGCGCAAGACTGGCCGTCAACGCCGGTAAGCAGCGAGACATTTACCGCGCCCATCATGCCGGAGAAAAGCACAGTCTATTTTTATGATATTCCCGGCGCCAAACAGTCTGTTTTCAGTTTCGGCTACCCGGCCCTTAAACGCACGGACGATGACTTTTATGCGGCCGGCGTCCTGAATTACCGCCTTGGCGGCGGCGGCTTTGCTTCCCGCCTGACGCAGGAACTCCGCGAGGGCAAAGGCTATACTTACGGCATCGGGTCCGGCTTTTCGGGATCGGTCCGTTACGGCGACTTCCAACTGGGCAGCAATGTCCGCACCAACGTCACACTGGAAGCGGCCGAACTCGCCAAATCCATCATGGAGGATTATGGCGATACGTTTACGGACGAAGACCTCGCCGTTACGAAAGGCTTCCTGTTAAAGAGCAAGGCCCGGGCGTTTGAAACGCTGGGCGCCAAACTCGGCATGCTTGAAAATGTCGCCGATTACGGCCTGCCCCATGATTATGTCCGCCGCCAGGACGAGATTGTGGAAGCAATGACCGTTGACCGGATCAAGGAGCTTGCCGCCGATTTACTGCGCCCCGACGCGATGAATTATGTTGTCGTCGGCGACGCGGAAAGCCAGGCCGCGCGGCTGGAGGCGCTGGGTTTTGGCGACGTGCAAATGCTCAATGAGCGCATGGACGGGGCGAGCGAATAAAGCCCGCCGAAGCAGCACCAAGCCGTTCTAAAACGACAACGCTTTTGCCTGCTGAACATGGGGCAAGGCGCGAAGTTTTTCGAGTACGCCCTCGCTGACCGGTTCATCGACCGCGACCAGCGCGATTGCCTCTTTTCCGGGCGCCGAACGGCCGAGATTGAAGGTTGCGATATTGAGTTCCGCCTCGCCGAGCGTTGCGCCGAGCGCGCCTATGTAGCCAGGCTTGTCGTTATTGGTCGTAAAGAGCATGTGGTCGGCAAAGCTTGCCTCCATCTCAACGCCCTTGATTTCGATAATACGCGGCTCGCCGCCGAAAACAGTGCCGGAAACGGTCCGATCCTGTTTTTCAGAGATAATCCGCAAACGAATAACACTGTCATAAGCGTCCGCATCATCGCGGCTGGTTTCCGCGACAGAAACGCCGCGTTCTTTTGCGACTACCGGCGCATTGACGACATTCACGTCCTGAAGCATCGGTTTTAAAACCCCCGCAACCGCAGCGGCGGTAAGCGGTTTGGTATTGAGCGCCGCGACGTCGCCTTCATAGCAGATCTCGATGGACTTGATGGCGCTTTCGGTGAGCTGGCCGGCAAAGGCGCCAAGCTTTTCGGCAAGCGCGATAAAAGGCTTCAGCCTTGGGGCTTCTTCCGCGGTCACAGACGGAGAGTTCAGCGCATTTGAGACGGCGCCGCGCATCAGATAATCCGCCATTTGCTCCGCCACCTGAATGGCGACATTTTCCTGCGCTTCTTTCGTCGATGCCCCGAGATGCGGCGTGGCGACAACATGGCGATGGCCGAAGAGCGGGTGTTCTTTCGCGGGCTCGGTCTCATAAACATCGAGCGCGGCGCCGGCGATCCTGCCTTCATCGAGCGCGTTTTTGAGCGCCGCCTCATCAACGAGACCGCCGCGCGCGCAATTGATGACATAGGCGCCGGATTTCAGTTTTGCGATATTGTCTTTACCGAGAATATTGCGGGTCTGGTCGGTCAGCGGCGTATGCAGCGTCACGATATCCGCGCGGGCGAGCAGGTCTTCAAGATCGACCTTCTCAACGCCAAGCTCAATCGCGCGCTCCTCCGTCAGAAACGGGTCAAACGCAATGACGCGCATCTTCAGGCCCACCGCGCGGTCCGCGACGATCGAGCCAATATTGCCGCAACCGATGACGCCGAGCGTCTTGCCGTAGACTTCCGAACCCATGAAAGCCGACTTTTCCCATTTGCCCGCATGGGTCGACTCATTTGCCTGAGGTATCTGCCGCAGGAGCGCGAACATCATGGCGATGGCGTGCTCGGCTGTCGTGATGGCGTTGCCGTAAGGCGTATTCATCACGACAATTCCCGCCGCCGTCGCCGCCGGGATGTCGACATTGTCAACACCGATGCCGGCGCGGCCGATGACTTTGAGATTGTCGGCCGCCGCAATAATCTTCGATGTCGCCTTGGTGGCGGAGCGCACCGCAAGCCCGTCATATTGGCCAATGACGGCGTGGAGCTTTTCCTTGTCCTTGCCAAGGTCCGGTTCGTAATCAACGTCGACGCCGCGCTCTTTTAAAATTCTGACGGCGGTTTCGCTCAGCTTATCGGAGATAAGAACTTTGGGCATGGGATTTTCCCGTTTGTTTGTGTTCTGAAAAATTAAAGGGACGCTTTGGCGTCGGCGAAAGCCCAGTCGAGCCAGGGGCAGAGCGCCTCGACGTCGTCGCGCTCAACCGTGGCGCCGCACCAGATCCGCAAGCCCGGCGGTGCGTCGCGATAACCGCCAATGTCATAGGCGGCCTCTTCCGCCTCCAGGCGCTTTTCCATCGCTTTGACGAAAGCGCGCTGGTCCGCCTCATCGAGTGCAGCAATATCCGGATCGGTAATTTTGAGGCATACGGAGGTATTAGAGCGCAAGGCCGGGTTGGCGCAGAGAAAATCGATCCAGGGTGTTTTCGCCACCCATTCGCCGAGCATAGCCGCATTTTCATCGGCCCGGGCGTGAAGCGCCTTCAAGCCGCCAAGGCCCGCCGCCCATTTCAGCGTGTCGATATAATCCTCAACACAGAGCATCGACGGCGTGTTGATGGTCGCGCCTTCGAATATTCCTTCGATCAGCTTGCCGCCTTTGGTGAGACGGAAAAGCTTCGGCAGAGGCCGCGGCGGCGCGTAGCTTTCAAGGCGTTCCACGGCGCGGGGGCTGAGGATCAGAACCCCGTGCCCGCCTTCGCCGCCGAGCACTTTCTGCCAGGAATAGGTGACAACATCGAGCTTCGCCCAATCGAGCGGCTGCGCGAACACCGCCGAGGTCGCGTCGCAGATGACGATCCCCTCGCGCGCCGGGCTGATCCAGTCCGCATCAGGAACGCGCACGCCCGAAGTCGTGCCATTCCAGGTAAAGACCACATCATGGGCGGGGTCGACGGCGGCAAGATCGGCGATCTCGCCATAAGGCGCATCAAGAATGCGTGCATCGAGCCCGAGCTGCTTGACCGCATCGGTTACCCAGCCGGCGCCGAAGCTTTCCCAGGCGAGCATGTCGACGGGGCGCTCACCGAGCATCGACCACATCGCCATTTCAACCGCGCCAGTGTCTGACGCCGGTACAATGCCAATACGGTAATCGTCCGGCACGCCAAGCAGCGCGCGGGTGCGATCGATCGCATCCTTAAGGCGCGCCTTGCCGATCTTCGATCGGTGCGAGCGGCCCAATGGCGCCGTGCCTAAATTTTCAGGAGACCATCCGGGCCGCTTCGCGCAAGGCCCAGAAGAAAAATATGGGCGCGCAGGGCGCGCCGCCGGTTTGTTTTCACTCATGTCTTCCATCCTTACAGATGGCGCGCGCCCCGTTGGGGAGGCGTGGCCCACGATCACCCTTGCGCGCTCGCCCCGGCGCCGTCAACCGAAATTTTTTCGCATCGCAATAAGATTTTCTCCCTTGCGCGCCGGCCCGCCGCCCGATAGCGCGTGGCTATGGCCGCAAAACACCAAGCCCCCGCGCAGGCGGCGCCCTTCGACTGGGCGCTCCTGGCGCTGATTGTCGCATTCGGCGGATCGTCCTTCGTGATGATCCGCAGCGCCGTTGAAACCATGCCGCCGGCGGCGATCGCGGTGGGCCGCCTATGGATTGGCGCGATCGTTCTTTACGCCATCATGCGCCATGCGGGCCGTCGCCTGCCGCCGCTGTTGATCCGCAGCCACGGCAAGCCTCGCCTGCGCCGCACCTGGTTCTGGATCATCGCGGTCGGCATTGTCGGCAACACATTGCCGTTCTTTATTTTTCCGTGGGCGCAGCAATATGTCGAAAGCGGCCTTGCGGGCATCTACATGGCGTTTATGCCGATCTGGACCATCGCGCTTGCGTTTTTCTTTGCAGGCGAAAGTCTCACCGGGCGCAAGCTTGCCGGCTTCGGGCTCGGTTTTGTCGGCGTTGTCATCCTGATGGGCCCGGAAGTTTTGAAAGGGGCAATGGGCGCGGATCTGCGCGCGCAGGGCGCGCTCCTCATCGCAACGTTTCTTTACGCCGCTTCGGCCGTGCTCGCCCGCCGGGCGCCGCCGATCAGACCGCGCGTCTTCGCCGCCGGCATGATGCTCGTTGCGGCCCTCGCTGCAACGCCTGCCTTGCTGTTTGCGAGTTTTGAGACGTCGCAATGGTCGCTCACAAGCATGGCGAGCGTCATCGGTCTTGGCATATTCCCGACCGGCCTTAACGGCGTCTTGATCATCATGCTGATCAGGCGCGCTGGCGCGGGCTTCATGGCGCTGACAAATTACATCACGCCCTTATGGGCGGTCGCAATGGGCGCGTTGATCTATGGCGAACGCCTGGAGCCGGGCGCATTTCTCGCCCTCGCGATTATTCTGATCGGGGTCGCGATCAGCCAGCGCAGAAAAAATACCGGGGGGGCGGTATCCGCTACGGGTGAAGCCGGCGACGGCCTCATCGCTGAACTAACGCCTGCAATCGAAAAGGCGCCGGACCCGGTTCAAACAAACAGCTGACCCGTCTGCACCGGCACGGCATGGCCGCCGATCCGCACTGACTGCACAGCGCCGCCAGCCGTCTCAACCCGCGCGCTAATGCGGCTCGGCCGGCCGATCTCAAATCCCTGCTCAATCACCCAGCGATGCTCGCCATCTGAGAGGTCCGCGCTGAGCGCGATCTGCCCGGGCAGCGCGGCGGCGGCGGAACCGGTTGCGGGGTCTTCTGGAATGCCGGCGGTCGGCGCAAACATCCGCGCATGGTAATTTGCGTCCGGCGCCTCGCCGCCCTCGGCGTAAAGAAATACCCCGACCGTTTTGTCAAAACCCAGCGCTTCGAACGCGGCGGTGTTGAGATGCGCCGACCGCACGGCGTCAAGGCTTGCGCAGGCATATACATATTCCGCGCCGGCGCTGACGCGCCGGGGCTTATGCCGATCGCGATCAATCGCCCCCGCAGGCAGACCGAGCGCCGCCTCAAGCGCGCTGGCGGACGGCCTGGCGCCGGTTTCGATCGGCAAGTTGGGGTTCTGAAATTCAGCGAACGCCGCCGCACCTTCCAAATCGATCCGTACCGGGAAAACCCCTGTGTTCAATTCAAGTTTGATCTCGCCGCTGAGATTGCGGGCGCGGGCAATCGCGATCGCCGTCCCTACGGTCGGGTGGCCGGCGAATGGCATTTCGTAGCCAAGCGTAAAAATCCGCACCCGCGCGGTATGGCGCGCATCTTCCGGCGGCAACACGAAAGTTGTCTCAGAGAGATTAAACTCACGCGTGATCGTCTGCATGTCGTCATCGGAAAGCCAGCGCGCGTCCATCATGACGGCGAGCTGATTGCCGGTGAACTTCCTATCGGTGAAAACGTCGAGTGTTTCGAAATCATATGCCTTCATGTGGATCTCCAGACGATGTGCGACCCCTGATCGGACAAGCCCGGTGTCGGCTTGCCGAAACCAGAGTTCAATCAAGAAATAATCGCGTTACGGATAGCCGACCTCAACACGCGCTAGCTGTTTTCAATAGTATGCGCATGGTTGAGCGGTCCGTGGCCGGCGCCATAGCCGGGCGCGGTCCGGATCGCCTTGTGCACGTAGGAAATCGCGCGTTTCACAGCCGCCTGCAGGGCCATGTCTTGGGCAAGGCCTATCGCAATCGCCGAGGCGAGCGTGCAGCCGGTGCCGTGGGTCGATGTCGTTTCAATGCGCGGGTTGGAAAAAACGCGCTCGCCCTCCGCCGTTACCAGCACGTCCTTGACGGCGTCGCCCTCCATGTGACCGCCGGTGATGAGCGCCGCGCGGGCGCCGCATTTGATCAACGCTTTCCCGGCGGCGACCATGGCGTCTTCGTCTTTGATCTCTACGCCCGTAAGCGCTTCAGCCTCCTCAGTGTTCGGTGTAACGATGGCGCAAAGCGACGTCAGTTTTTTCAAGAGAACGCCGGCTACGCCCTCGCCCGCAAGCACGTCGCCGCTTGTTGCGACGAGAACGGGATCAAGGACGATCGGAATCGCGCCTGCAACTGTCGCAAGCTTGCCTGCGATCTGTTCGGCGGCATCCCCATCGCCAATCATCCCGATCTTGATCGCGTCGGCGCCAATATCAGACAAGACAGCATCGATCTGCGCCAGAACAATATCAGGCGGCGTCGGGTAAACACCCGTAACGCCCGCAGTGTTCTGAACCGTGAGCGCAGTAATCGCCGTCGCTGCGTAGCCGCCAAGCGCGGTGACCGTTTTTATATCCGCCTGAACGCCGGCCCCGCCTGACGGGTCCGAACCGGCAATGATGAGAACGCGTCCTTTCAATTTCAACTGCCCCTTTGATCGGTTCTTGTCAGTAGTTCAGGCGCCATATCTTTAAACGAGATCACGCGTCTTTCTCGTCAAAAGTATTTAGAGCCGTGTTCAGATACCCGTCGAAGTCCGGATTATTGGGTTTGGAAAGAACATTTTTTATCCATGCGTCCGATTCAAAACTGTGTATCTTTAGCTCATGAACGCAGGCCACAATGGACTTATCGGAAACGGGTGCAATTGCGCTTGGATCAGCAGTGGGCGAGGAAAAGACAAACTGATGCGCGATATCCTCATTCTCCCACCAATCAAGCAGAAACCAATTCGCGAGAACGCCGGCGTGAATAATCAAAAAACCGAGACCATACCGTTCATCAGTTACCGCCGGCTGCGGCAATTGTTGCAAAATTAAACTCTTAGCCTCTGTTACCGTTCTCTTTGAAATACCGTCAGGGCTTACGGATATTCCATATAACTTGGTGCGCCATCCATGTGTTTCTTCGACTCCGAGGAACTGTATGGGGCGCGGCTCATACTTTCTAAAACTGTTCATCATGTTTCACCATCTTTTCCTCTTCGCCAGATTTTCGCCGGTAATATCTGGCGTTCGCCCCATTCTTTTCAAACAAGCGCCAAGATTAGGCAATATCGCGAGCGCACGCATTCATAGCGCAAAAATCAAGCGGAGAGAGTCATGTCGATCAATACGCTTAACTGGGTGGGGCTTGTCTGTTGCCTGACTGCGCTGGCGATACAGGTTTTTCCCGACGCCGCCTTCCGCGCAGGCGTTAATGTGAGCGCCGCCTGGCTGGTTTTCGGGTTCGGCGTGTTTTTAATCCTGATGGCGGCGGTCATCAGCCTGACCCGGCCCGAGCGCGGGAACCGCTAGGTTCTGCGCGGCCACGTCAGCGGATCAGTTGGAATATTAAAGGGCAATTTTTCGCCAATAGGCGACATTGCCGAAAAATCGGTGAACGACCGCTTAGGAGCGAGTTTAAGCCATTCACAAAACCGTATGCGTCGTGAGCGTCAGCTACTGCAGCGCGCAAGCCTGGATTTCATAATACGTTGATGTTTTGCAGCCATTTCATGACGAGCCCCGGCCATTCCATCGTGATCGGGTCAGACGTCGGACGCAGCCCGAACGCATGACAACCTTTGGCATAAAAACGCATGTCGACCGGAACACCAACGTCATTCAATGCCAAACCGTACGCCATGGAATGCCGAATATCGTCGACCGGGTCGTTCATCGCGTGGACCAATAAGGTGGGCGGGGCCTTTGCGCTAATGTCGACCCAAGGGGCAAGATTGAGACTTGTTTTGGGGCTGCTCTTGTCCCAAAGGCGTCCCGGATATTGTAGGATCGCGAAGTCAGGCAGGGAAGACTCCCGATCAGCCGCGTCTACTGGATCGTAAGCGCGTTCATGCGCATTGCTCACCTCCGCGGCGAGGTGTCCACCTGCGGAAAAACCAATTACGCCGAGTTTGTTTGGGTCAATATCGTAAGAGGATGCGCGGTGTCGCAGCAAACCCATCGCACGCTGTACGTCGTCCAGAGCAAGCAACACCTCGGGTCGTTGCCCGACTTTTTTCTCGTTCCAGCGCCATGCTTGCGGAACCCGGTATTTCAACAGAATGCAGGTTATGCCCTGCGTCGTGATCCAGTCGCAAATCTCCGTTCCTTCAAGGTCCATAGCCACGGCTTTGTATCCGCCGCCCGGTAGCACCAAGATCGCAGCGCGGGTGTTTTGCCCCTTCGGCTGGTAGATCGTCATCGTCGGGCGGGAGACATAGGTCGCAAAATTCCAGGTGCGGCCCGCAATCAGTTTGGAACCATTGCCGACCGTTTCGGGCATGTTGTCAGTCTCGGGCGCTTGAATGGCGAGGCTTTCGGGCCATAACGGCACCTGGTTGCCGTCAGGCCCCGGTTGCCACACTTTCGGTACCTCAATCTTCTCGACATTGGTTCGAGCGCAGGTGTCGTTGGTTGTCTGGCCAGTGGCAGCGCCGCTAACCCCGAATACGAATAGGATAACTATTAATAACGATTTGACTCGCTTCAACACTTACTCTCCCGGACTTGGTCCCAACGCGGCTGGATTATAGTCAGGTGGCTGAGGAGACGCGGCGCGACAATATCAACATTGTAACGTATCGCACGCCATATCAAGTCGGCGCAATGCTCGCCTTCGGGGTGCGTCGCGTACGGCAAGTCTCAGCCAGTGTTCAGACTTTCAATTTGCCAGAGCCAATGTCGCTTTTGGGCCAAAAACAATACTACATTTCAAACCGAGACGCCGCCAATCCACGTCATGGTTTGACATCGCCGCCCCTTGCGCCTACTACCCGCGCCGGGTGAAGGCCCCTGCCGCTCGCGAGCGAAAGCTTTGGTGAAGTCCTTCGTCGATTTGTTCCGATCAGCCCAGCAATGCGGCATGCGGACAGATGGCAATGCGAGCCCCATCAATATCTCCGTATGGCGAAGCATGAGGCTTATCATGAACGGACCAACACAGCTGCCTTCTATTGAGGAATTGAAGCAACAAGCCAGGCGTTTGCGCGACGGGCTGGCCGAAGATGGCGATTTCATCTCTCATAGCGAAAGCCTGGAACTGATCGCGCGGCAATATGGCAAGCGCGACTGGAATACGCTTCATGCCGCCGTCGGCAATCGCCGGCCGGCGCCCTTGAATGTCGGCGCGCGGGTCAAAGGGCGCTATCTCGGTCATGCCTTTGACGGCGAGGTGATTGGCGTCGAAACGCTCTCGCCGGGCCGAACGCGCGTCACGATCGACCTGGACGATCCCGTCGATGTCGTCACCTTCGACAGTTTTTCCGCCTTTCGCCGCCGCATCAGTGCAACGATCAATGCGAATGGCAAAAGCGCAGAGAAAACATCAAACGGCGTTCCACATCTAATGCTGGAGACCGTGCGATGAGCAACGATTTATGTGTGATGCTGGATAATGTTTCAGCAATGGGCGGCGCCAACTAGTCGTTGACGCGGAACTGCGCGTTATGAAGCTCAACCGGCGCGCCATCCGGGTTGACGAGGCCGACACGCAGCGGCGCGCCGCTGCTGCGTTCCGTCACCGTTCCTGCGGGCTCGCCGTCAACGAGGCGTTTGTCGCCCCATTGCATCAGCGCAATCAGCGGCAGCGCCAGCTCGACGCCGGCGGCAGTCAACACATATTGATGACGCGCGCGCTGGCCCTCCTCTTTATATTGACGCTTCTTAAAAACACCGATCTCGCAGAGTTTTTTGAGCCTGCCGGAAAGCACCGTGCGCGGAATGTCGAGATCCGCCTGCATCGCGTCAAAGCGGGTGACGCCGTAAAGCGCCTCGCGGATAATCAGGAGAGTCCAGCGGTCGCCGATAAGATCGGCGGCCCGCGCCATGCCGCATAAGGCGCGCGGCGCCGTCGCTGTTTTCTGTTTTTGATCGGGTGCGTCACTGTCTGCATAGGCCATGACAATAACCATAAGATGATTTTGCCCAATCTCGCAAATCCGCCGGCTCGAGGGCGATTTGCAAACATAATTCACGCTCATGTGTATGCGATCTCAAATATGACCGCTTTTGGACCGGAATTGGCGCCATTCTCGCCGCATTAGGTTTTTATGTTGGTTTTCATGGAAATCCAGCTGGGGCAAGCACGGAGTTCTGAAATGAAGACGCTTTTCAAAACGATTATCGCGGGCGCGATCGGAGCCATTACATTGGCGGCGACGTCTTCGGCCTTTGCATCCTACAAACCCGATTATTGCGGCATCGACCATGACCACCGCAGCCACAATGCGAAATATTATGACTATTACGACCACGACAAATATTTCCGCGCGGGTCAATACAGGAGTTCTGGCAAGAATTCCGGCGTAAGCTTTTCGATTACCTTCGGCGACGGATATTATGATGACGGCCGCCATGCCGACCGCCGTCGCAGCGACCGCCGCTACGACGACCGGCGGCGCAGTGACCGCCGCTACGACGACCGCCGCGATTATCGCCGCGGCAAGAACCACGGCTATCGTGGCCGGGACGGGCGCATCGTCAACCGTCAGGTTTTTGACACGCGTCACCGCGCACGCATCATCCTCATTGAAGAGGTTGTGCGAACGCGCCGCGGACCGCGCCTAGTTTGCACTGTAGAGGCGCGCGGGCGCGAAGCGGAGTATGTATCGAAACGGCGGATGCGGCGCATTGCTGACAATAATTGTTCGCCCCGGGCGCGGATCAAAGTCTACGCCTAACGCCCAAAATCCTTCCCGAGGAAAACCGCCGGTATGCATATCTTACCGGCGGTTTTTTACGTTTGAGCATCGAGTCAAAAAGTGTGTGACGGTTTTGGCATCACCCGAAGCGACCATGAAAGAATCTAGAGCAAAATGCTCGCTTCGTATTTAACGCATTTTGCTCTAGGCGACTTTCTCAACCGCTGCGCAAATCTCGTCGACGATTTCATTGACGAGCGAGGCGTCCTCGCCCTCGCCCATGACGCGGATCAGAGGTTCGGTCCCTGATTTGCGAATGACGAGGCGGCCCTTTTTGCCAAGGCGGTCTTCACCGGCCTTGATCGCTTTCTTCACGGCTTCATCGCCCAGCGGATCGCCGTCGCAGTAGCGGACATTTTTTAGGATATTAGGAAAGGGATCGAATTTGTGACAGATATCGCTGACCTTGCGGCCCTCGGCGGCCACCACAGCGAGCACCTGAAGCGCCGTCACCAGCCCGTCGCCGGTGGTTGCGTAATCGCTCAAAATAACATGGCCGGAAGGCTCGCCGCCAATATTCATTTTTTTGGCGCGCATTTTTTCAACGACATAACGGTCGCCGACTTTTGTCCGCTCCAGCGTGAGGCCTTCCTTTTTGAGGTATTTCGCAAGCCCCATATTAGCCATCACCGTCGAGACGACGCCGTCGCCTTTCAGGAGGCCGCGCTTCTTCCAGAAACTTGCAATGACGGCGAGGATTTGATCGCCGTCGATGATGCGCCCTTTCTCGTCGCATATAATCACCCGGTCCGCATCACCATCGAGCGCGACGCCGATATCAGCGCGATATTCGCACACCGCATCGCGCATGGCTTTTGTCGATGTCGAGCCGACCTCGCGATTGATGTTGACGCCATTCGGGTCAACGCCGATGGTTTTAACGTCCGCGCCCAGCTCCCACAAAACCGTGGGCGCAACCTTGTATCCGGCGCCGTTCGCGCAATCAATTACGATGCGTAAGCCTTCCAGCGAATGACGGCGCGGGAAAGCGGCTTTGGCAAATTCGATATAGCGCGCGCCCGCATCGTCAATTCGCTTGACGCGCCCGAGATCGGAAGGCGCGGCAAGCCCTACATTCGGGCCCTCGCGCATCAATCGTTCAATCTCAAGCTCGGTCTCGTCTGAGAGTTTGAAACCGTCAGGCCCAAAGAATTTCACGCCATTATCCTGATACGGATTATGAGACGCGGAAATCATCACACCTAGATCGGCGCGCATGGAGCGCGTGAGCATCGCCATTGCCGGCGTCGGCAAGGGGCCAAGTAAAAAGACATCCATGCCCGAGGCGGCGAACCCCGCCGTCAGCGCCGGCTCTATCATATAGCCGGAAAGGCGCGTGTCCTTGCCGATCACAACGCGGTGGCGATGCGCGCCGTTCTTGAAGACGCGCCCCACCGCCATGCCGAGACGCAATATCGCGTCCGGCGTCATCGCGCCGGTATTGGCCAGCCCCCTGACCCCGTCCGTTCCGAAAATTTCCCGCTTACCCGTCATCTGATCGTCGCCTCGCATGGCGCCGCTCTCCCGTTAACTCTTTAGGTGTTAAAGTCTAGCACGTCCGATTGGCCAATGGTTTAACGCGAGAATTATGGATTTTCCATGGCTCCGGCGATTGCATGGGCTATTTTTAATGCCTGGCGCGTCTCGGCGACGTCATGAACCCTGAAAATCTGAACGCCGCGGCTAAAACCGGCGAGCGCCGCCGCCAACGACCCGCCAAGGCGGCTATCGGCGGGCCCGGCCCTGTCGAGCGCCGCGATGAACCGCTTGCGGGACGCCCCCAGAAGGACCGGGCAGCCCAAGGCTTGAAATTTGTCCATTCCGGCAAGCAACGCCAGGTTATGCTTAACCGTCTTGCCGAAACCGATCCCCGGATCGACGATGAGCCTTTCGCGGTCAATCCCGGCGGCGGCGCAAAGCTCAATGCGCGCGGCGAGAAACGCCATGACTTCGCTCACAACATCCGTATAGGAAGGGTCTTGCTGCATGGTCCGCGGGTCGCCCTGTGCGTGCATCAAGACAATGCCGCAATCGAGATCCGCCGCCGTCTCCACGCTGGCGTCTTCATGCATGAGCGCGGAAACATCATTCCAGACCGACGCCCCCGCCGCGACCGCAGTGCGCGCCACATCAGCTTTGCGCGTATCGATGGATAAGACGGCTTCGGTTTTTCCGGCAAGCCCCTCAATCACCGGCACCACCCGGGAAAGCTCGTCATCGACCGAGACAGGCTCGGCGCCGGGCCGGGTCGATTCCCCGCCAATATCGAGAATCTCGGCGCCGTCTTCAGCGAGTTGCAAGGCATGAGCAATCGCCGCCTCCGGGTCGGTAAATTTCCCGCCGTCAGAGAACGAATCCGGCGTCACATTGACGACACCCATGATTTTCCGCGTCGATTGCGGCATTTGACCAGTCGTCATGTGTTTCCATTTCCACAAACTGTCGCGCAAAACGAACCACTCACCGCGCGCGGCGTCTATTCTACGCCGCCTGTGCTAGACTGCAAAACATGCATCCTCACCGCAATATTGCGGGACGCGACAATGACCGCCCCTATCACGCCATCGGCGCCTACAAGGCCTGGCCGCTTGGCGCGGCCCGGACATTTCCCGCCGATATGATCTGGATCTGCACTTCCGGCCGGCAGAGTGTTTATCGCCACCGCGTTTTACCGCTTGGCGAGCCCAGTATCGCCGTCAGGCGCCGCCGCTGCCGCGACGGCTCTATCAGTGATGCAACCATTGTTATTTGCGGACCTTACAGCCGTCCATTCTGGCACGTATCTGCAGCCGATGAGGAAATGATCGCGATACGCCTCAAACCCGAATTCTCCGCGCATGCGCTGGATATCGAACCGGCGGCCTTTCAAGACGCGGCGCCTATCGAACCCGCGCCGACGTTTGTCCGGGCGCTCACAAAAACCCGCGCCATTATCGCCAGCGCCTGCCCGCAAACCCTCGCTGAAGCGATGATCGAGGATATTTCGCAGATTGCAAATGGCGAAAACGAAAGCGCGCGCGATGAACACATCGCGGCGATGGAATTGCGTGCGGTGAATGGCAGAACGCCGATCCGCAAAATCGCAGCATCGCTGTCGATCAGCGAACGGCAATTGCGCAGACGATTTCGCGATGCGGTCGGCTGTTCGCCGAAGGACTACGCCAGACGGTTGCGTGTGGCGGAAGCAGCCATCCTCGCCGACGCGGAACCCAACCCCAATTGGGCGTTCATCGCCGCTGAAACGGGGTTTCACGATCAGGCGCATATGATCACCACTTTTAAAGCGCTCAGCGGACTGACGCCGCGCGCGCTGCACCGCGAACGGCGCAGCAATGAAGGCTGAGTGACCGCTTTTTACAATCCCGCCGCACCGCTCCCATGGCATTAAAACCCTAGACCCGGCGGGCCGGCCTCGCCCGCCAATTATTGTCATAGGGAGACCGCCAATGTCCGGCATCCGTTTGTTTCTTATTTTTCTGATTTTGGCTTTGGGCGTGCCCGCCTATGCGCAGGATGAGCCGCAATTGCTCTCCTTCGCCGGGCATCAATGGCGCATCGCCGCAAAGAGCGCCGCCCTTGAGACCCATTTGGGGCGGGAAGCGCTGGCGCTCAGCGGCGGGCGACTTTGGCTTGATGGTATCGACTTCAGCGACGGCGTGATCGAGTTCGATGTCGCTTATGCGGAAATGACCGGCTTTATCGGGCCGATGTGGCGCGCGACGGATGACGATCACTTTGAAGAGATTTATTTCCGCGCGCATCTCAATGAAAAGCCGGACGCCGTCCAATATACGCCTGTCGAAAATGGAAACTCCGCGTGGCAGATATTTTCCGACGAAAACGCGATCGGACCACTGACGCAAAAATTCGGCGACTGGAACCACGTTAAATTGGTTGTGGAAGGCGACAAGGCGGATTTTTATTTTAATACCGAGGCGCCGGCGCTGCATGTTCCCGATCTCAAAACCAGCAACACATCTGGATCGATTGGACTGCGCACTTCAGGACGGGGCGGCATCGTCGCTTATTTCAGCAATTTTGCAGTCCGCCCGCTGCGCGATGGCGAAGGCGTCGTCGGCGAAGCGAAAGAAGCGCCCGCGCCGCCGGACGGCCTCATCGCCCGCTGGGCTGTATCCTCGGTTTTTCCTGAGAGCGTTGTCGACCAGACACTAACATTGCCGAAAAATGCAACCGACGGCCTCGACTGGGCGCCGCTCGATATTGAGACCAACGGCATCGCCAATATTTCAAAAATCGCCGAACAATTGCCGGAGAGCGATTCCACGGTATTCATTCGCGCCAATATTGACGCAGATAAGAAGGTCATGAAAGAGTTGCGCTTTGGCTATTCCGACCGTGTACGGATATATTTGAACGGCAAGCGCGTTTATGCCGGCGACGCCGGCTGGACCGTGCGCGACTACCGCTTTCTCGGAACCGTGGGTTTTTTCGACTCTGTCGGTCTCGACCTTAGGAAAGGCGATAATGAATTACTGGTCGCTATTTCTGAAACCTTTGGCGGCTGGGCCTGGGCCGGCGCGATTGAGGACCAATCAGGAATTGAGATCGAGAATTGAACCCTCAAAAGTTTGCAACAACAAACTATGGGTTTAACGGCGCCCGCTCTCCCCAAGCGCGGGCGCCGATTATTTTTTCGTTACGCCCCTTGCGGCGTCGGCTCCATGCCGCCGGCGCCATCGTCGTCTTTTTTCTTGGACGTTGGCGCGCCCGCGGGTGGCACTGAAGAAGGCGGCGTGTGGTCGGTCGTGTCGGCCGGGGCCTCGCGGACAACTTTCTCGCCGCGCAAGAGCCCGTCAATTTCGTCACCAGTGAGCGTTTCAAACTCTAAAAGCGCCTGCGCGAGCGCTTCCCAATCATCATTGCGCTCGGTCAGAATCCGGCGTGCATTCTCATAACCGTCGGTCACGAAGCGACGGATTTCATCTTCAATAGTTTTCGCCGTATCGCCGGAAATCGATTTTGAGCGGGCAATGCTCTGCCCCAGGAACACTTCGCCTTCGTCTTCAGCGTAAGCGATCGGCCCAAGCTTTTCCGAAAGACCGTATTGCGTCACCATCGCGCGGGCGATCTTGGTAGCGTGCTCAATGTCCGACTGGGCGCCCGAAGTGACTTGTTCCTTGCCAAATTTCAGTTCCTCAGCAACGCGCCCGCCCATCGCCATCGCAATGCGCGATTTCATCTGCTCAAGGCTCATGGAATAGCGGTCGCGTTCAGGCAGATATTGAACCATGCCGAGGGCGCGGCCGCGCGGAATGATGGTCGCCTTATGGACCGGGTCATTGCCGGGCATCGTAATGCCGACGAGCGCGTGACCGGCTTCATGATAGGCGGTCAGCATTTTTTCGTCTTCCGTCATCACCATGGAGCGGCGTTCGGCGCCCATCAGCACCTTGTCCTTGGCGTCGTCAAATTCGCTCGCCGTCACATAGCGTTTGCCCCGGCGCGCAGCGAGGAGCGCCGCTTCATTAACGAGGTTGGCGAGATCGGCGCCGGAAAAACCGGGCGTCCCGCGCGCCACCGTGCGGACATTCACATCCGGCGCCAGCGGCACTTTCTTTACATGCACTTGCAGGATCTTTTCGCGGCCGACAACGTCCGGGTTGGGAACAACGACCTGACGGTCAAAACGGCCGGGACGCAGGAGCGCGGGATCAAGAACGTCCGGACGGTTGGTCGCGGCAATCAGGATAATGCCTTCATTGGACTCAAACCCGTCCATCTCGACAAGCAATTGGTTCAGCGTCTGCTCGCGCTCATCATTACCGCCGCCAAGGCCGGCGCCGCGGTGACGGCCGACCGCATCGATCTCGTCGATAAAGATGATGCAAGGGGCGTTTTTCTTCGCCTGTTCGAACATATCGCGGACGCGGCTGGCGCCGACGCCGACAAACATCTCAACGAAGTCAGATCCGGAGATCGTGAAAAACGGCACATTGGCTTCGCCAGCGATCGCACGCGCAAGCAACGTCTTACCGGTGCCCGGAGGGCCAACCAGAAGCGCGCCTTTCGGGATCTTCCCGCCGAGGCGCTGAAACTTCATCGGGTCTTTCAGATATTCGACAATTTCTTCGAGTTCTTCTTTTGCTTCATCGATGCCAGCGACATCGTCAAAAGTGACGCGGCCCTGACGCTCGGTCAGGAGTTTCGCGCGGCTCTTGCCAAAGCCCATCGCCTTGCCGCCGGCGCCCTGCATCTGGCGCATGACGAAGAAGAAAAACCCGAGGAAAATAAGCAGCGGCAAAATGTTGAACAGGAGAGACAAGACGACAGGAAGTTCTTCTTCCTTTTCGATCTGCGTGCTCACGCCGGCATTGTTGAGGCGGTCGGCAATTGCGGTCTGGCCCGTTTCGGGGATCGTGGTAATGTAATCAACGCCGTCGCTGAGCTGACCGGTGACCTGCGTCTTGGCGACCTCTGCGGAGCGCACTTCGCCGCCGTCAACGCGTTTCACAAATTCTGAATAGGTCAGTTCCTGCGGCGTCGGGCCGGGGGTCTTGAATTCGAACATTTGAAGCGCGATCAGGAAAAACACGACAACCAGGCCCCAGATCACAATATTTCGCGTGTTCATTCGTT
>Ga0209633_10002162_pt1 | contig 19324 bp, 17 predicted proteins | sample Cruoilmetagenom1_FD_187290 | JGI IMG/M metagenome (GOLD analysis project Ga0209633, IMG submission 187290) | Oil polluted marine microbial communities from Coal Oil Point, Santa Barbara, California, USA - Sample 1 (SPAdes) (version 2) | ecosystem: Environmental > Aquatic > Marine > Oil seeps ... | reverse complement strand
CACAAAAAAAGCTTATGGTTTCAAAAACTTTGAAGTCATAAAACTAGCTTTATATCACACCCTTGGAGATCTTCCCGAACCACTAGGCACCCACACATTCTGCGGATGAACCAGGTGGCGTAACAGCATATTGTCCACTTTCTCTGAATTCATTGTGCCCAAGGTAGAGTAATTCCTCTAATGATGGCGCCCGCCAGGACTCAAACCCCATGCACTCCAAATCTTGCACCCAAGCCTCCGTAACATCCCAATCATCAAGCCCGGGATCAAATGCAAAATCAAACCAAGTGATATCCTGTTCATCATCATATATCAGATTGTTACCACGCTCATAAAGTGTTGCCATTGTCACTCCAGGATACACGATCAACAGTACAGCAAAGCATATTCCAAAACAAACTCTACGCATTCATTCCCCCTCCTACAATCCCTTAATCACATTCGTTCATGCAAACATTCCACAACCCGCTCCGCAACATGATCCCACTTCATGGAGTTTACAAATTTATCTCGTCCTCGGTTTCCCATAGTTGCTGCAAGTTCTTTATCCTGCAACAGTTCGACCATCCTTTCGGCCAGAGCTTCAGCATCCCCCGGGGGGACAAGAAAACCCGTTTTACCATGATCAATAATCTCTGGCATGGCACAGTTATCAGCCCCGACACATGGCAGTCCATGGGCCATAGCCTCAAGAAAAACAACTCCATAGGGTTCATACAAAGAGGGCATAACAAAAAGACTTGCCTCTAAATATGCCTGTCGAAGCCTGTCAATGCCCTCAGAAGTCATCTTCGAGATAAATCCTAAATTCTCAACACCATCCGGCAAGCCATGGAGCGATAAAGGGCCAATAACCTTAAGCCTGGCATCAGAAATCACTTTCTTCACCTGTTGAAAAGCCTCCAGAAGCACTTTACCTCCCTTTCTAGCAAAGTCAATGCCGATAAACAGAATCATCTTACCATCAAACTCTTTCTTATCACAATCATCAGGGACAGGAATGTTTGCGCCCGCCCCTACTACAACAACCCTGTCTGGAGCAATATTGTAATCATTAATAAAGGATTGCCGTAGCCATTCACTGAAAGTAAAAATAATATCAAGACCACCAAACACCTTTTTCTCCCAAGCCATTGCACGATCTATCCGCTTTTGGGAAATTTGAGGATATCCTCGTGGACTACCCAAGAAGCAAGCCAAATTACCGTCCTGATACGCACACTTGACTATACTTTTATCTGTAATAATCGAAGGCACATCATAATGGGAATAAATCTGTAAGGTGTGGGTATACCCCCCTTTAAGAGAGGCAAGCCCTTGCTGTACTCTTCTCGTATAAGCCCTATAGTAACGAGTATCGATATGACATTTAAACTTCCAGGCTTCTTTTGATGGGCAATAATTAATAACTTGGAAAAAACGGTTGATCAACGAAGAAGGAAGACCGGAAATCCCGGCATGCAGGCAACCTTGCTTCTTAACGGCTTCAAAAAAAGCACTACTGGATCCCGACCAGGTAGTCTTATCAAATGGATCACCGTCTGTAATTCCAATAATTTTAATTTGAGTCATTTTTTTATGTTTAACACATTTGGGATCATCAGATTCATATGTCAGAAATTGCTCAATTCGCAATACGACACATACGCCTGTATATTTCACAATATTGACGGGACATAACAATACTTGAATATTTACTCATTACTTTCGACCGTGCATTTCTCCCAATCATTTTTCTTTGACAATCATCGTCTATTAAATTCTTCACAGCTACTGTCAAATCCTCAACTGACCCACTTGAAATAAGCACACCATCAAGCCCATTCTCAATAACACAAGGTATGGCACCAACAGATGTGGCAATCACTGTTTTCTCCATTGCCATTGCTTCAAGCATTGCCATTGGCAAGCCCTCATCCAGCGAAGGCATAACAAATAGGTCTGTTAATTCCAGCAGATTTTGAACATCCTTCCTGAAACCTAAAAAATGCACTCGATCAGCAATATCCAGTTGTCTTGCCAATTGTTGCAATTCGCCTTTTAAAGGGCCGTCCCCTACACAGATCAACTCAATTTTTTTATTCTGTAATTGACTGAGCGTCTGGAATATATATTTATGCCCCTTCTGAGCATATAGCCTCCCAAACAGACCTATGATATGTGAATCATAACGAAGACCAAGACTCTTTCTGTAATCTAAACAATCAAACGATGTATCCTTTTGCCATTTTTCCACTTCTATGCCGTTGAATATTACTCTAACTTTTGCTGGATTAACCACTGTTTTTACAATATTCTCTTTTATTTCATCTGAAACTGCAACAACAGCTTGAACATAACGCATAATGCGTGATTCAAGAAAGGAATATATTTTTAGCCGCATGGTTGCATTGGTCCACAAATGACATGTAATTATAATCCTTCTACCAGAATAATTTTCCGCTATAAAACTCAGGAGAGATGGTTTGTAACCGTGGCAGTGAATAATGTTAATTTTTTGCTTGGCAATAATTTTTTTCAGCGATTTCCAATCAAATTTGTTCAACTGTAGAACTGGTAGAACTGTAATTCCAAGATTCTTGGCAACCGCACCGACTTCTGGCAGTTCAGCGCCACGAGACATGATGCACCCAAGATAGGACGAAAAAGCATCCTTTTGCATATCGCGGCATAAAGTTACGACAACCCGCTCAGCACCATAAAAACCAGTGCTATCAATTAAATGTAATACGCGAGGCTTAAGGATATTCATATACAAACCTATTGTGAATCGATAAACTTCATCTCATTTACGCCTAACTAATGATTTCAAAATCACCATCTCTGATTCATCGAACGTTTTGATCATTAAAATTGACACACCATATACCAGAGCACCAACACAAATTGTAAAAAGGACGTGGTATTCGCGCAACATAAAAACAACACATCCCATTACCGAGCCTGCTATGATAGGTTTTAAAAAGTCCCTGAACAAGAAAATACCTTTGACTTCCTGTTTTAACACATAAAACCCGAGAAACAAGGACAGAAAAATACAGATTACAGTTGTTATAGCTGCCCCAACATGAGAATATAATGGAATTAGAATTGCGTTTAAAATAATATTAAGTACTAAAAAAAAAGCATTCATCCACATTAAAAATTTTTCCTTACCGACTGAGGCAATGCCAAAGCCGAACGGATCCCTGACAAAAGCAAAACTAATTGCGAGAGACATTATTTGCAGGATAATAACGGAATTCCCATATTTTGGCCCAAAAAACAAATAAATAATCTTATCTGCTAACAAAAATGTCCCAACACTGATTGCCACTCCCAAAATTGCCAATATTTTAGTGGTAAAATTAATTGAAGCGCTCATTTTCTCAAGAGACTCATTGTATTGTCTTGAGAAAATCGGATAAACTACTGTTGAAATTGTACCCGGAATAATAAAAAGACCTAAAAACAAGTCATTGGCAGCAGGCGTGTAATAACCAACATAAAGATCCCCCTTGATTTTAGAAAGCATGATTATATCCACCTTGAAATACAGGATATGTATCAAACCAATCGTCAGGAAAGGGAATGCCCTTTTTGCTATATTGGCCAAGAAGGATAGATTTATTTTAAAATCAGGCCTCCCAATCACCCTGTTAATGAAATAGAAACCTACAATCAATCCAAAAAACCATGTAGCGACCCTTGAAAAAAGTATATGGGATAAAGATTGATCTAAAAAGATAAAAGCAGTAACTAGCAAAAGGCCTGTCGCACCATTAATAATGGTGATATAAGCATTATATTCCATTTTTTCATATGAAGTAAAAATAGATGTTATAGTATTTATTTGAGTAATAAAGAAAAGATGGACAGAAAAAATCATTGCATATAACACCATTTCAATAGAATACCCTAACAGTTTAAGAGTTAGAAAAATAGTTGCAATGCTTAGTATAACAATAAAGGACTTAATAATTAAGCTTGCACCTAAATATTTCGAAGCCAATTTTCTATCAGCAGAAATATCTCTCACATACAAATCATTCATACCAAAATTTGATATAACTACAAAAATATAACAAAATGAAACAACAAAAGAATACTTTCCGTAATTTTCTGGTCCAAGATACCTTGCAAGGAGAACCCCAAGTATTAACCCAAAAATTTGACCTGAAACTCTTCCTAAGAATGTAGCTATTGTGTTGATTAAAGTACGATTTAGCGATGCCATAAAAATAGATTTATTTAGGAGATACACAATTTGTAGTCCAATTGTTAGTTAATGGAAAATATTTAACTTCTAAAGTTGTAGTTTAAGTTTTTTGCAATTAAATAAAATTACAGGTGAATACATGATCAATAAAAATAAAATTTTTATGCTACATGCATAAACATCTGTTTTAATGTTTCCAGTTACCGTCGTTTCAATAATGCTGAACTGAGAAATCATTATCAACATCAAGCAAATATAAAAAAGAGGTATATATAGGACGATCTGCTCTTTAAGAGAGAAGATAAATCGTTTATGAAATTTCTCGAGAGTATAATGGGTGACACAAACAGAATAAATGAAATATGATACACCAGTAGCAACAGCAATGCCATTAATTCCAAAGCCACTTTTAATTCCAAAGTAATTCAAAATAAAATTAGTCACTATTGCAACTATTTGGAATACAATTAACTTCCTTGTCTCACCAGTTGTGATTAATATCCGCACAGCAATCTGATTAATCGAAATAAAATATGAGGAAAATACCAAAATCCTTACAACATCAATTGCCTCGACATAACGAGGTAGAAGATAAATTATTAGATAATCAATACTAACAAACAAAATACCGATAACTAAGGCCATAAATAAAGCTATGGCAATTGTAGATGCTTTGAATAAACTAAACAAACAATTATAATTCTTATATTTGCCATATTTCTCCAAGAGTCTTGGAAAAACTACATATGATATAGTATTAGGAAGTTGTAAAATTAATTCAGATGAAAATGTTAAACCTATTCCATAGAATCCAAGTTCACTAGAAGTTAAAAAGGCAGCAATCATTAACCTATCAATAGTATTCAATATAATGTCTATCAAAAAGGAAAACGCGATTGGAGCCCCAGTAAAAAACAACATCTTGATAACAGATAAATTAAAACTAAGTTTTAAATTTACTTTCGTGACAAAAAACAAGTACAAATTCTGCAAGAATAATGAAACCAGGAAGGCTATTAAGACACCATAAAATCGGAAATAGTAGGCAAGCACCATCATAAACAGGAGGTTTGTGGATGAAAACAACAACTTAGATAATACTATCTCTCTAAATCTGTGTTCCACTCTTAACAAAGAGTGGGACACATATTCCATATGAAACATTACAGATAATACTGCATAGACACGAATACCCCATTTTAATTCAACCGAATAAGAGTGATCTGCAATAAAGGAATAAGTAAATATTAAAGCTGCAAATATAACTGAAAGAAAAATAATGGCAGAAATACCATTATTTTTAACATCATCATATAAGCCAACCTCCCCAGCTCCTTTAGTTATGGATAAGTTTCTATTCAAACCATGCAAAATACCAAGGTGAGCTTGTGAATTATAAAGAAATATAAGGCTTAAGCCACTAAAATAGCCATACAATGACGGATCGAGCAGCTTGGCAACAATAAACCCTCTAACCAACCCGATAAACCTTGTTAAATAGCTGGCAATTGTAGTAAAGCTCGTATCACGAACTATTTTACTTTTTAGCATATATTCCTGAGATTAAATTTAAAGAGGAGTGAGAGCTCACTAATAGCAAATTATTGCGGACTCTTTTTCATGTGGGCTAAGCCAAAGTTTTAAGTTTCTCACCCTGTGCTCACGCATTTATCGGTAGCACATTAATTCACTTACAGGACAAAAGAAATCGACTAATTTTTGAAGGCAAATTTCCTGTGCTTTTGGCGAATGGCGGCCAAAACAAACAAATAAAATTAACGTTGCAAATGATACCAACCACTTCCGCGTCCTTCTCGCTTTCGAGGAAAGTGCGTTGCATCTCTTTTGATAAATTTATAATAACAATACTTCATTCGTGCTTTATAAAAATCTAATGTAGTCCATCGTAATTTATATAGTGAACCCTTATATATTGCCTGGAAGTCTTTTAAACTTAAATTTATAGAAAGGTAATTATTTATTTTCTTAATTGTTTTTTCAGGATGTAATATTAGTTCATCAAATGAAATATTTAAAAAATTAACTCCTACTTCATGAAAAAATTTATTTGAATATTTAATACAATTATTTTCGATTATTTTCATATTTTCAAATGAGATTGGAGTTTTTCCACGTAGCACAATACCTGTCCACGACTGCTTAATATCCCTTTCTACCAGAATAAATTTACAACTTTTAATATTTAGCAACTTGTACCAAAAAAATATAGTATAACAAAGCCTTGGATCCTTCCAAATCCATGGTTTATTATTATTGCATTCATGAACAAAATCTTTGCATCTATTTGTGCAAGACACGGAATCAATCTCCCTCAGACTATTAATCGAAGGTGAAGGAATATCCATTACATCATCCCACGAGTATCCGCTTTTATGAAGAAGTTCGATATTTAACTTTACAAGTTGACTATTCTCAAAGGTCTGATAGTTAATTTTTTCTGTATTATCTCCTAACCAATAATCTTTTTTTGCAATAGTCCCGGCAAGAACCGAACTACCACTAAGTCCACCTGTAAGAATAATAACATTTGATTTCAACACATCACCTCATCAATCGATGCCGGGGACATGTCGCAACACATTTCCTCAATGTCGCCAGGAGCGCCACCATGCTCGATCAGATCCTGTTTAAAACGTTTTACTGTGGAGGCATCTTTGCCATCGGTTGCAAACAGAACCCTGGAGCCGTCAAGGTCCACAAACAGGCTAACATAGTTGTGGCCCCGTCGGCGGGAGGTTTCATCCATGCCGACTTGCTTAACCTGGCTGTGATCAGCTTTTTCCCGGGCATCGTCTACATAGTGGTGCAGCACGCGCCATAACCGGGTATCGTGCTCATTGACGAACTTGGCTATGGTTTTTACCGGCATGGATTTGGCCAGTGTCATAATCATGGCCTCAAACAGAAGCGTAAAACCGCTGTCGGTCCTGGCCCAGGGAACATTAACCAAGTGAGTACCACACTTGTCACACTGGGTCCTTGGCACTCTGGCGGCCAGGTAAACTTCGTGTTGGAAAAAATTCAGATGCCGCCACGTTTCCTCTATTGTGTCGTAGGCCTTCAGGCCAACCTCACCACAGGTAGGACAACTGAAAGTGTTTCCTTTGGGGAAATCAAGGCGGATGTCCAAACGCTTTTCGTCGGGATCAAATTCCGCTAAAGACACCTGCCAGGGCGGTGCCAAACCAAGGGCCATTTGAAGGAGTTCTGTGTCTTTCATAATGCAAAGCAACTATCACTTGTACGGATAGTTAATCAACCGGTTACCCACATGAAACAGCGAGGAGCCTAATAAATCAATCTTAATATTTATTTCTATTTAATAAATCACCGCAACGTGTATGTTGCAAAAGTTGATATTTACGAAGTCATTATCAATAAAATTATATCTTTTTTTGCTGTCTAATTTCAGGAAAATACAAATTACCCTTGGGATGATATCAATTGCTTCTCTGTTTTTCGGGCATAATTGCCAGTCAATACCCAAAATGCGGTTAGTGTCCAAAAAAAGTAATACCATAACACAGAAATAAAAATGCCTGTAACAAGATACGCTACCATTGCACCACAATATGCTTTAGAAATAAAGTAGAGTGAACTGATTTCATTACCAATTCGCTCTTTTTCTTCTTTTTCAAGATTAGCTTCAGCAAGGTACTGTTTTTTATTTCTTTCAAGATTACAAATAAATTTATGATCTTTATAATTTCCCAGCAACATGCCAATAAAAATAATACTCCCAACAAGACCTAACTCAGGGAGCAACGTAAAGTAAAGGGAGTGTGCGACTCGCCCCCACATCGTTTCAGAACTTCTTCTCTCCCCCTGCCAGTAATCCGGAAGCCATGGCCCATAGTTATTAACTCCAACGCCTACTATAGGGTGATCAATAAACATTTCCCAGGCAGCTTCCCAACTGGTCAACCGTTCTGCACCGGTATCACGCTCATAACTATTAGAATCAATGGAACTGATTTCAGCCAGGTATCTCGGTGGAGAAAATTTAACTATAGCGGCTCCCACTACCACAACCAACACAATAAAGAATATTTTCTTTCTTGATCCCCAGAATAAATAAAATACAATTGCCAATAACCCGATGAAACCGCCCCTGGAAAAAGAGGCAATATTAGCTATTACAAAAATGAGCACTAAAAACATATAAAACCATTTTAATTTTATTTTTTCTGATAAAATTGCCAAAAAAAATGCAAAAGGAACCATACAGTTTACAAAAAGACAAAAATCATTTTCATCTAAAAGTGTGGGTATATTAAAAACGACACCACCTCCAGCTATCCCAATAACAGCAGGAAAAACAGCGAAAACAGTATACAAGCGAATAAATTTATTTATCCTCTGAAAGCTATCGATGAATTGAACCATAAATAAATATAAAGTAAGCTGGTAGAGTAAAAACCCTTTAATCACTCTGAAGGAAGCCCCACTGTTCCTCGCAAAAGGCGTTTGCAACACTATAAAAACGCATAAAATAAAAAATAATTTTGTTTGAATATTTGCTACAGTTTTTTTCTTTTCCAAACACCATTGTAATAAAAGCAAGGCAGTAAGAATGGTCGGAACATAAGTTAGAACTCTACCACCAGGTAGAAACCAGTCAGGTCTGAAAGAATTAAACCCCAACAACAACAAAAGCATTAAAAAGGAAAATTTTTTTGAATTTACTTTCTCCGTACAATTCACTTTTTGTCTATATCCCTTACAGTAGGTCGGGCAGGATATCCAGCATACACGCAATTGGGCAGTACATCCCTTGTAATAACTGAATGTGTTGCAATAACTGAATTGTCGCCAATTGTTGCCCCTTTTAAAATTGTGCTATATGCACCAATCCAGACATTATTCCCTATTAGCACCGGCTTGATATCTTCAGGGCCAACAGGTTCTTTCTTCAATCTTTTAAGCGGATTCAGCGGGTGATCATCGTTGTCCATAATAATACAATGAGGCGCTATCATGCAGTCATCGCCAATCTTTACTTCCTGGGCCACGCTGATTACTGTTCCATAGCCGATAGAAGACCTGTTTCCCACTTTTAGCTTTGGCTCATCGAAAACCTTGCTGCTACCAATCGTTGACCTGTAAATCGTAACATCATCCCCAAGGAAAAACTTAAGATGACCTCCGATAACATACGGAATACCATTAGGAAGACTCAATCCTTTCCCAACCTTATTACACCGTGCGGCAAATACAGGAATGGACCACAGTTTCCTAAATAAATTATTGCCAACTACCTGAATAAAGCGAGTCACATAGTAGAGAGGCAAATGAATACATTTAATAGATGGCAAATTAAATCTGAGAATTCCTTTTGCAGTGCGGTTCAATAAAGCAAAAAAAGGAGTCTCAGCTCTTTTAATTTTCAATAAAAAATTGTTCATATTATGTATCTCTATGCTTATGGAATCAACTGATAAATATAAAAAGGCTGCCCCCGGTTTATTACCGTCGGTTTGATTTTTACAATTAGAGACAACCGAGCATCCTTCTGGAGGGAAAGATAATAAAGAGTGATTTCAGGGTGACGTTTAGAAAAAGATTCAGCAGTTCGAGTGCGCATCATTCCGTCTGACGCAATAATATACTGGTAGCTGTTAATCAGATAATAATCAATATTTTTTACCGCTAAACCGAATTGGGTAGAAGTAATATCATATGATTCTAATGGAACTGTTTGAAGCAACATTTCAAAGTATTTCATACTACTGCTATCAACCATCTTGGTTGGGTCGTTCAAGGTGTTTGTTTCGATTTCATTTCTTTTACGATCCAATGTTCTTCGAATCGATACTTCATTCTCAGCTATTAATGGTGCGAAAGAATTAATGGTCTTACCTGAATCCATCAATATTTTACTGCCAAAGGGGATGTTCTCTTCAATCCATTCCTTTGCCAATACCCGTGTATTCTTACCGGCAAAAGACTGCTCAAGCCCTCCTACCTTGACGAGGGGATAGACCAAAAGGACCATCAAGGTGACGGTTGTCACAAGCTGTTTCCTGCTGGAAAAACCGGGAAACCAATTCAGGTTATCATTCAATGTCCTGGCCATCAGGAGATATAAAAAAGGCATGAGCGGAATCATATAGCTATAAGAAACAAGATACTTGGAAGCACCCATCAACCCATAAAACGGCAGGATAAAACTCAGCAGGAGCAAATCTCTTTTCTGCCGGTGAAACAGGGCAAGAGCAAGGCTAACCAGGGCAAGCAGAGCCTGCGGGATACCGAGTTCCTTATAAAAATACTGAAAATATGCAATGTACCCAATTGTGCCCACTGTTTCGTTGACCGGAGTTGTGTAGGCACCACTTCCCCAGCTCACTAGTCCATTGACAAAGCTGACCGGTGCGAAAATAACTGCGGGGTTTCCAATGACCAACCCAAGAAGGTACGACATAGAGAACACGAAAACAGCCTTTGTAAAAAGCGCCTTGCGGAACTCTTTCCATGGGAACCTGGAAAAATGGGCAAAGGCAAAAGGAAATAATAATACAACGGCCTGCATCTTATTTTGAAAGGCTATGCCTGATAAAATACCGGCGAAGATATACCAGAGCAGAGATTGCCTGTCGTCAAATGTAACCTTTGCAATCCAGTAGAAAGCAGCCATCACCACAAAACCGAGGCAGGCATCGACCCTGGCGTAATGGGACAGCTCGACATTGACTACATTAAAACAGAGAAACAGTGCCGCAATTAAACCAACAGACCGGCTGTACAGTTGTCTGCCAACAAGATAGGTCAGAAAAACCGAGCCTGTTCCTAGAACAGCGGAGGTAATCCGGCCCAGCATGAATAGTGGATACGGATCTCGAAGGATTTTGACTGCAAAATCATTTGGTGACTGAAACAGGTTAAAAATCCAGCCAATAACATAGTACACTCCGTACTCTACCGTCAGAATGTACAGGTAAAACCGTTTGAACCAGCGTTCAAAGTTCAGGTTGCCAGAGCACACCCGCAGGGCTTCAAAAACTTCGTTGTATTCATCCTGACTTGTAGCGTTCCATATTCCCCAGATACGTAGGATAAAGGCAATAATGAGAAGAACCAACAACCAGCTGTCAAGCCGCAGTTCTGGTTTGTTAAGTCCAAGTCTTTTTGTGTTGGCCGTGGTCATATAAGTTAGCTTAAAGCGGGTATTTCTTCTGAATTTGTCAACAAATACATGTTCTCGAATTTTCAATTTACCCTGTTGCTGCCAACAATCACCAGAGCGCCGAGCAGAGCGGGTAAAACCAAATTAATCAAGAACAAATAAAGCGTGGCGCTAACAGCAACGTCTCCAGGGATATTAAAGATTGACAAGGTAAATACCGCAACCCCTTCCCGCACACCAAGGCCACCGATTGTAATGGGCAGGATATTAGCAACAATAACCAATGGGTAGGCAAAAAGGATTGAATTAAACGATACCGCCGGATGGTGAAAGGTTTTTACCAGGAAATAACACTGTAGGAGAACAACAAAAAACATCACAACTGTGATAAGAAGATTGGTCAGCACCACTCGGGCGGACAGGTGATCGAGAACGGTAAAAATCTGCTTTACCTTGCTGCCCAATGATCCTCCAGGCAGAAACCGGGTCAGCAAGGTGTGAAAAGAGCCGGAAAACAGGAGAAGGACGATGCCACCAACTACGAACATAAGTAAAAAGATATAGGCGCCAGGGGAAATAAAGATTTGGGCACCACACAAAGAAAGAAGAACAATACCAATCAAATCAAATATCTTGTCAACAATTGCCACTCCCGAACCTTTGAGTCTTTCCCTGTTTTTTAAAAAGAGGGCTCGACCGACTTCACCGGCACGGGCCGGGGTGACTATCCCCATTGCCAAACCGGCGAGATATGATTTTGAAGCATCAATAAAGGTTTCCCGAATGGAGCAGGTTTGCAGCAGGTAATGCCACTTCAGGAACTTCAAGCCGAAATTAAGAAGCATCAATATTGAGGCCAGTGACAGGAAAAACAGGTTCGGATGCACAAAAGTTGACTTGATCTGAGAGAAATCAACTTTTTTAATAATAACAGCAACAACCAAAGCCGTTACCAACAACTTGATCATGAATAGTATTTTTTTTTTCATGGGAAGAAACCGGTCTCGGATCAACTATTTTGCATCTTCCGTTTTACAACGCTTCGCATTTCGATTTCTTCATCAAGGCCAGCAATAATCTCACCAAGCAGGCCAGTGGATATCCACTGAAAACCAAAAATGATAGTCATGACGCCCAGTAAAAGTAAGGTATTATGCCCTTGGATTGTGCCAGTTAAAATCTTAAGGATAGAAAGAGAAGCACATACTGTAAAGCCACCAAGGGCAAACAGCAGGCCGATGGCACCGAAAAGATGGAGCGGCCTCCTATAATACTCACTAAGTAGAACGACAACTGCCAAATTAAAAAAACCTCTGGGAATTCTCGTCCAGTTAAACTTAGATTTTCCTGAAAATCGTTCTTTATGCGGTACATCAATCTCAACAACTTTATAACCATTTTTCATGACAAGCACCGGAAAAAAGCGCTGCAACCCACCGTATATATTTAAATCATGGATCACATCCTTTCGAAAAGCTTTTAACCCGCAATTGATATCGTGCATTTTTGAGCCGGAAAAGATGGAGACAAGTCGATTAAACATACTTGAAAAGAGTTTTCGTATTGGTGGCACATTAACCCTGTTACCAACAACCATGTCACACGATTTCAGCTTATCCAGGAATTCAGGCAGATGGGCAGGATCATCCTGGAGATCACCATCCATAGTAACCAGGACATTGCCGCGTGCGTTGCGAAACCCTGCATTCAAAGCACTAGCCTTGCCAAATCTTTTTCGCAGCCGAATCAAACGAACCATTTCATCGCGATCACAGAGCCCTATAATAATACCTTCTGTCTCATCAGTACTGCCGTCATCAACAAACACGACCTCATAGGTTTGCCCACTCGATGCCAGGGTAGTTGATAGATCATCAAACAGTTTTTGTATATTGCCGGCCTCATTGCAGACTGGTACGACCACACTCAAATTAACTTGCTTCGGATCAGATTCCTGAAAATTTACCTTGTTTTTTATACTTATCTGTCGGTAACTTTTTTTCTGAAAGATATTTACCAGAAATTCGGCAAGCATACCAAGTGTAAAAAATTGCCCTCCGATCAAAATAAGCAGCACAGCAAGAAACGATAACGGTCTATGGCCCAGAATACTACCATACAATGCCTGGAGGACTGTCAGGAAAGAAAGAATCGTTAGACCTATCGTTAGAAATATCAGGCCGGACGAACCGAACAGAGCCATAGGGTTGCGGATGAATCGCGTCAACAGGCTAACAGTAAACAGGTCAAACAGCCCCCGTAGGTATCTTTCAAATCCATACTTGGATTCACCAAACTGCCGGACATGATGCTGCACGGGAATTTCCCCAACCCTGTAACCTTGCCAGTAGGCAAGAGCCGGTACATACCGGTGCAGGTCGCCATATACCCGGATTTCATCTAGAATTTCTTTTCGATACGCTTTGAAACCGCAGTTGAAGTCATGCAGTTTCAGGCCAGTGACCAGTGAGGTTGTTTTATTAAACAACTTTGAAGGCAACCGTTTTTCCAAAGGATCATGACGTTTTTTCTTCCATCCGGATACCAGGTCATATCCTTCATTGAGCTTTTTCAAAAAATTGGGGATTTCATTGGGGTCATCCTGAAGATCCGCATCCATGGTAAAGACAATATTGCCACGGGCAGCCTTAAATCCTTCAGATAGCCCCCGGGCTTTACCCATATTTGTTTTCAATTCTATGAGTATAACTCTGGGATCGGCAACCAAGATATCACTGACAACCTGGACTGAATTATCAGTGCTGCCATCGTCGATGAAGATAATTTCAAACTGCTTACCAATATTCTCAAGAACCGCCACCAGTTTCTGGTTGAGGATAGCGACGGATTCCTCCTCATTGAACATAGGGATAACAACTGAAAGTTCTATTTGATCTGTTGGGATATCGGTAGGTGCCATGGTGCTCCTTTAATCCTGTTTACGTTCCGGTTCCCAGGTTGAATAGGTCTCGCCTGAAAAATATTTCAGCCAGCCGAACAGATAGGCGACACTGACCATAATAAAAGACGAGAGCAGCGTGAACAACCGGTTGGATATTTTATATTTTGTCTTGTGATGCAGCCATGTTGCGCCATACATAAACAGTTGCAAGAGAAAAGTCATCATGAATCCCAGACCCCCCTGCATGAGGAGCATACTTGTTACAAAGACTATCGCAAGGAATAAAGGAGTAAGAAACTTCAATACTTTATGGGAGATCAACTCAAAAGCAATAACCGGAAAACGCAAAGGATTAAGCAGTTTACTATGGTTGAAGATTGCCCGGATCGTTCGTGTTGTAATTCTGACTTGACGGTTAAATTCACCCTTTGAACCTTCTGCTGTTTTTTCAAAGCAAAACGCCTGCTCCTCTATGACGGCTCTATACCCTTTTTCAATAACAGTCAGAGGGATGACAAAATCATTAATATCATAGAAAGCTAGCGGCTTGTATAATGATTTACGGATCGCAAACATTGCTCCGTCTGCCCCGATGCATGATCCTATCTTGCTTTCAAAACGTTTTGTCATAACTTCCAGTTTGGTATACAGACCGGTTGATTCCGTGATGACACTGCCGATCTCCATCAGATATTTTGTCCGGCCGGTTACAAGCCCGATGTCGTCATTTTGGAAATGACGTACCAAATTTCTGATAGCCTCTTGATCATACATTGAATTGGCATCGGAAAAAATGACAATATCGCCACTACATTTTGGTACTGCCTGATTCAAACAGGCGGTCTTCCCTATTCTTCCATCATAGCGCTGTAGTATAACACCGTCTTGTTCATAATTTTTTATGTTTTGATCTGTATTATCAGTTGAACCATCTGATATAACAATAATTTCTAACAACTCTGCCGGATAATCCATCTTAAGCGAATTGCGAATCTTTTCTTCAATTATTTTTTCTTCATTATATACTGAAATCAATAATGATACGGTTGGCAAAAAATTTACATCGGGTATATGTTCTCTTTTAACAAATTGTGATGCGATCGATAAAAGGCAGAGGTATCCAAAATATGAATATAAAACGGCAGCAACACTGATTAATAGAATAAAAAGCATGTACCTAATAATCCGCTAAACTTTTATTGTTCTTCAGGCCAGTACTCGGGTAACAGGTTTAAAATATTTTGTGCATACTGCGTCAACTCTTCAGGGAGACTTTCAGCAGCCGCTACCCGGGTGGTGGATACCTGCACATATGCGCCATCATTTCGATTATGGATAATCTTTCCTACAAAGCGCTGGATATTTCGTTTAAGTCCACTATCCAGCACTTTCGTTCGTACGGATTGATACCAGTGAATTATATATTTAGTAATATTTCCATTGCGAGATATCACGTAATTCAGAGACACACCTTCAGGGGCATAGTTTGTCCGTATTACAATTTCACCGATATCCAGGATTGCCCAACCCTGGCTCGGCAAGCATGCATAGGGGTTATGTGGTGTTCTGCCGCCTTTTGCAGTGCCGTAATAGCCGATATACAGGTCAACCTGTCGGCCTACTGAATCGGTGTAATGTCGATAAACGTGCTTATCCGCATTTAACTCCTCATATACACTATCGGAAAAAAAATCTTCCGAAGCTGTATAGCCTGCAATCTGCATGGGAATCTGCTCCAGGTTCGTCCGTATGACTGCGGGAACGTCACGCTGCAACACGATCACAATAGCCGCACTTGCAGTGAGGAGTAACAGGCTTGATAAACTAAATGATTTATTGGTCATGAATTAATCTTTTTTGTGCCAATCTTATTCAACAGGGAAAACTCCAGCGATAACACCAGAAAACCAAAAACAAACACAACCAATCCGGAAATTTCATGCAGAAATCCTCTTGCAACCACGCTGCCGTATAAATGGGCCAGGATCCCGGTACCGGTCACCCGCATAATATTAGCCAGCAGGGCAATGGGAATTGCAGACGTCAGTAGTATGATCTTGCGAGCAACCCCTTTGCGGGTAAGATACACAAAAATCACACTCAGCATGGTCAGCGCCACAATAGATCGAAGCCCGCTGCAGGCCTGCGCCACTTCCAACTGGGTCTGAGCGAAATACAGCACATTCCCTTCCTGGTATACAGGAATAGAAAACAATTGGATTAATTGGGTTGAAACAATTGAAGCAAAAAGCTGCAGGGGGATGGAAATTCTCTCGAGCAGTGATACCGGCACCGGTATCATAAAAAAAAGAAATAACAGAGGGAACGCGAAAGTTTTGACTACGTCCTTTCCAAAGTTATAAAGAAGCATCCCAATTAAGGATACAAGCATCATTATTCGACTAATAAATGCGATGTCACCTGCAAAAGAGATAACATAGACAAGAAGGCTAATTATTAATACAATCAATCCAAGTATCGAAGACGATAAAGTATTAAATTGTATTTTTTTTCTCTTCTCCAAGATAAAGTAAATTGAAATTAGCGGCACAAGAAACCCGTGGGAATTGTCAGAGTGATTCATCCAATCACTCCATAGTTCAAGCATGACAGGACTAAAAAGCAAACACCACAGTAATAGTAGGATCGCAAGTTTAACCAACATGCTTTTTTCCATTTTTACATTCAGCCTTGGAAATATGAGATTATACAAGATTTATTAAAAATATCAGCATTTTTGCAGCAACCAACCGACTTCCCTGCTCATTTAAATGCCCTCCATCATATGTATAGCCATTAAAAAGCGTGGGAATTATTTTTCCGTCGTTTTCAAATCCAGATTTGGTTCTGTCTGGTTTTGTAAATTCGATAGCTGCAAGATCGAAAATTGGTTCCGTACCTGAATATTCCTGCTTCATCAATTCATTAAATTCATTTCTATTTATATTGTCCTTGTGGTCAAAAACAGGCCACCCAAGAATTTTTTTAATTATGTTTTTTCCGGTTTGTTTCACTGCCTGAAAACCTTGAGGTTTAGCGGTTAGGGGAGTCGTTAAATGGATGAATGTTACAGAGGGGTATTCATTTTTCAGTTCTTCAACTGTCTCTTTATAAATATTAAAGAGTTCATTGACATTGGTATTTGAGGTTATGTCGACATAGCAGAATTTCATGAATGCAATATCCACCTTTTTTCCGATACCGCCTCTCAGTGTATCTTTAAATGCCTGAGTTTTGGTGCTGGGTTTCATGTTGGAACCAATCCAATCATGAGCCAAAACAGGAACTTCCATATCCATCACATCCCTTGTTTTTTTAATATTCAATTTGATATCAGGGTGTTCTTTTAGAAGTTGTTCTATTCCTGTAATGATATTGTACCCCACTGACTGGTGCCCGAAGAACATTCTTTTCTTAGAAAGTTTATCCCATGCTGTATCTGGGATATTTTTTAGGCTGCTGTATGTAACTTTCTTTTGTTCCATTTCACCTCCTGAACAGGAAAAGAGCGTAAAGAGTGCGAGTAGTAGGATCGGTATCAGTAAATGTAACTTTGTTGGCATATTGAACCCCTCAAGAAGTAATAATTTTGAATTTTAAGTTTTGAATTTGAAATGGCCACGGACACACACAGGCGGTTTAGATACAGCCTTTGGCTGAAAAGAACTATTATTGACAGGATTTACAGGATTCTCAGGATTTAATAGAAAGAACGAAGGAGTTCAAGGGTTCAGAGTTCACCATTCAGAGTTGCTTTTTTCTTTGATCTTGCTTGACCGTGCGCTGTTTCGCCGCAGGCCCAAAAGATCCTGTCAATCTTTTTAATCCTGTCTAACAGCTTTTTGCACTAAAATAGAAATATCCTTAGCCATCAAACCTCTTATCCCCATGTGTATTGGAAGTGTGAACACTTTTTCTGCAATTTCAACAGCGCCTGGTATCGGGCTTTGATCTGCCTTTAAATATGGTTTGATTGAATCTTCATCCGATATGGCCTTTGGATACATTTTCCGAACACCCAGCCGCTTAAGATCCTCAGTCAGCGTTGTATGTGGGAGCATCACGGGAAAACGAATTATCGAGGTTGCATCTTCCGTGTTTTTAATCAGGTATTTGTCTAAAAGATGTTCCGAATAAACATCTGACAATCGCCATCTGTGGGTATTTAGTTTATCAAGAGTCGGTAGAGCCTGGACCAACATGTTTTCAATTGCACTTGGAATGCCCTTAACATGGAAATCAGGATCAAATACCGTCTCCCCAAGCCCAAGAGGCAACATTTCCGGAATCCAGTAAAAAGCCGGTTTTGATATGATTTGTGTGGCTGCGGTAACTACAGCCTGTTTATATCCCTTTTCTTGTCTATCTAATGTAATCTCATTGAAAATTTCTGAATGGTCGTTTGAAACAAGGGCGCCTCCCCCGCCAACAGGGAGCGGTTTTCCTCTTCCAAAGCTGAAAAGCCCGAAATCACCCCTTGTTCCGGGTAGTTTGCCACTATCAACCTTACCGAATGCCTGGGCGGCATCTTCAATCAGATAGGCGCCGTTCTTGTGTGTGATTTTTTTGAGTTCACCAATCGGTGTAAGCATCCCAAAAAGATGCTGAGTGACGACCGCCAACGTTTTTTCAGATATGGCATTTCCGATTGAACTCAGATCGGCATGAAGTGTCTTGGGGTCGAGATCATAGATGGTAATTTTCAAACCGGCTTTGGCAATTGCAGCAGCAACCGAATAGCATGTGTAGCCGGGTATCAATACTTCGTCACGCTTACCGCTATCCTGTTTTTTAAGGTTTTCCAGCAGCTTGAAAAGAAGGGCTCTGGCACTTTGGCCGAGAATGCAATGATCAACATTCAGATATTTGCAAAGTTCAGCTTTAAAATTTCCCGATGGCTTCGTAAAAGCGCTGAAGATTGCCGACCAGGGTATTCTGGTTTCGGCCGGTGGGTACCAGGTTAAATTTTTGATAAAATCGAACATTAAGGAATAATTTTAGACAGGATTTACAGGATCAACAGGATTATTTGGGCTGGCCTTCGGCCAATGAAAAGAGCGTTTGAATGAATTGCAGC
>Ga0209633_10002161_pt1 | contig 19324 bp, 13 predicted proteins | sample Cruoilmetagenom1_FD_187290 | JGI IMG/M metagenome (GOLD analysis project Ga0209633, IMG submission 187290) | Oil polluted marine microbial communities from Coal Oil Point, Santa Barbara, California, USA - Sample 1 (SPAdes) (version 2) | ecosystem: Environmental > Aquatic > Marine > Oil seeps ... | reverse complement strand
ATCTAAAAGGAGCAGAAGCATCATCAATAATTGTAGAAGGTAAGATTGTTAGATTAGGCAATAGAATACTTGTAACGAAAATGAAAGCCTTCCAAAAGGATGAGTTAATAGCAGAAGGAAAAGGTGTCTATAATTTTATACGAATAGATAATTCAGTAAAATAGTGATATGGAAAATCAAATAGGAAAAACCAAAGATGTATGATTTCAATTTGGAATAAGGAAAACTTTTTCTGTTTCGACTGAAAAGGTTTGGGAATTTTTATTTGCCGAAAATGGACTAAAAATTTGGTTGGGTAAATTAAAAAACGAACTTGAAATTAAGAAAGAATACGAAACTGAAGATGGAACAAAAGGACTTGTTCGAGTTTTTAAACCAAATTCCCATATTCGACTGAATTGGAAACTGAAAAATTGGGAAAATATGTCAACTATTCAAATTCGAGTAATTGGAAATCAAGAAAAGACAACTATTGCAATTCACCAAGAGAAATTATTGAACTCCGAGCAGAGAGCAGAAATGAAAGAACATTGGAACAGAATAATGAAAAAAATAGAAACTGAAATAAAATAGCTAGCTATGAGTTCATTAAGTAGTTTAAAAGCATTTACAGACAATCTCCCAGTACAAAGTAAAAAAATGCCTGTTCTTTTTACCTCCCATGGTAACCCAATCGACATCCCTGTAAGCAGAGAGGATCGCATTTTTTGGATGAAACTTTACAACTTAGGTAAAGAGCTAAAAGAAAACTATGACGTGAGGGCGGCATTGGTTGTATCAGCGCATTGGTGCACGAATAACAAAACGTTTGTCAATAATTCATTGCAACAAAAACAGATATACGATTACTACGGATTTCCTGAGCATTACTACGATCCGAAATACAATGCCTCAGGCGCGCCTGAGGTGGCAAAAGAAATAGCTACATTTGTTACAACTATTGAAGAAACTAATGAATGGGGGCTGGATCATGGTGCTTGGCCAATGCTAATGCACTTGTTTCCTTCTGCTGATGTTCCTGTTTTTCAAATGAGTATTAATTACAACGCCAAACCAGATTATCATTTCAACCTAGGTCAACAGCTTAAATCATTACGAGAAAAGGGAGTATTAGTGATTGGGAGTGGGTCATTGATCCACAATCTTAATCTTGCAATGAATAAAATGCGTTCTGGGGATTTATCAATATATGGATGGGAAACAGAGTATGATGCCTGGCTGAAAAAGCAATTAGAAGCAAGAAACTTTAAAGATTTAAAGAACTATTTAACTAGCCATAAACTCGGAAAACTAGCTTCACCTACTCCTGATCATTACGTCCCCCTTTTATACAGTTTAGGTATGATGGATGAAAAAGATGATTTAGAGTTCTTCTATGAAGAAACTCCTACAATACCCGCATTTAGCGAAAGAAGTTTTATCATTACTTAATGGAATAAAAAAAGCCTGCAGGTAACAAATTACTGCTAAACCATTTGCTTTGTTGAAAAATTACTCGCTTCCACTCTACTTGAATTAAATACTGAATTACGCGACGGACAATCTTTTCCTTTTATGAAAGCGAAGCTTTCGTTTTTTTGGAGTCTAAGAGATGTTCTTTTAACTTCTACCTAATAACTAAAAAAATGAATTTTATTTATGCCATTTTAATAGAAATTGTACCTTTATACCCGTAAAGACAAATTAAATTTGTTTTTAAATAGTTCTTTTTGACTTTAGTGTACAATTAGGTGAACATATATAGTTAAAAGTGTTTTAAAGATTTGAAATATAAGGGGTTACAGAATTTTAATTAATCCTGCCACCCCGACCAATAAAGGCTGAACAAATATTTGTTCAGCTTTTTTGTTTGAATGAGATTGAAGCTCGCTTCATAATCGAAATGAAAACAAAAAAGATTAGAAGCGAAGCTTTTATCAGCTTTTAATGAGCAACAAACACTATTCAGGATCATGAGGACGATAGGATGAATAATCCTGAGATTAGCAGGCAGTAGCAGTATGCAGTTAATAAACTTTTGATAAGCTATATTTCTAAATCAGGATCATAAGGACGATAGGACGAATAATCCTGGGATTAGTAAGCAGTAAGCAGTTCGCAGTAGCAGTAATCAATTAAAAACTTATATTAGCTTTTAATGATGTTGAAGCTTACTTCAAAATTGAAATGAAAACAAAAATGACTAAGAACACCCTAGTGTTATTGCTTTTGATTAGCATCTTCCCCTTCTCAATAGCTATTGGTACTGGAACAATAAAATTAATTCTACCTCGATTAATAAGGGCGAAATAAAGTTCAATAAAAACCTGTAAACCATTAGGTTTATAAGGATTTATATTTAAGTAAAATCAATTGAAATTATATAAAATGACCTGCTTGGTCAACAAAACGGTTAACATTTTTTTGTTATTTTTTATTGCCTGGAATAAAAAAAAATATTCATATATTACAATTGATTTGGTATCAGTCTGAACAAATGTTTAATTTTTAAAGACTAAAGCTATATAGTATTCGAGCATTTAGTGAATGGTATAACCTTTCCTTTAAGTTATTAAAAATAATCTTGATCTTACTATATGTAAATTTTAAATACTCAAATGCAAATTTAAAATATAACTAAACAAATTTAACAATTTTAAACATAAACAAAATGAAAAAAACAAGACTATTTTTAATAATAATGATTTTATCACTAGGTTCATTTACAACTGTTAGTGCTTTTGAAAAAAATCCAACTCCTACTCCTACAGAAATTCCTGCAGAAATTCAAGTGATGCTTAAGCGTTTGGAAGATATTAAAAACATGGATAAATCTGAAATGAATCGTTCAGATAAAAAAGCACTTAGGAAAGAAGTTCGTGCTATAAAATCGAAAATAAGATCTTCCGGAAACGGAATCTATATTTCATCTGGGGCAATAATTATTATTTTACTTATAATCATTATACTTTAATCATTAGTTGTATTATCTACAATTTCGTTATTATTAAGGTCCATATCTTTCTAGATAGAATATTGTTTGAATTAAAAAAGAACAATTTATTAATGTTTAAGTTATCATTTAACAACAGTATTTGTCTTCAGTTATTATAATAATTAAAGGAGATTGTTTTACAATCTCCGTTAATGTTTAATAAATCTAAATATGAATTTTATAAAAACATTATTAATGATTTTTTATTAATACATCAGACCACTTATTATTGTCTACATCTTTTATATGTAGAAAGTAAATACCTGGACTAAAACTATCAGCCTTTATTTTTATTATTTGGTTTTTTATTTTAATACCAGCATCATCTTCTTTCACCTTTTTGCCAAATATATCGTACAATCTTAATTTAAATCTTCCTTTAACATGAAATTGTAAATTTAAAACAGCATTAAACGGATTATTTAAAATTGTATATACCTTAGTATCGGCAGATTCACCAACTATATTATTATAAGGTACTAATTGTGGTAAGCCTTTCATGGCTTTTCCAGTTAAGTCAATACTTTCATGGATATAATTTGCAAGTATTCCAGGAGAATCAGGAGCATTAATTGTACTTAAATTTCCTGAAGAATTTACTACATAAATCTTCCTATAAAGACCTAATTGCATACTATAAATTGGATCTGGCCCTTCATAAATTAATGTGCTACATCCCGGATTTACTTGACCTATATCTTTGTAAAATATTTGGTGTATTCTTCCAACTTCACTTTCTACAATAGGGTATACACTTAGATCTGAGAATTCATGTGTAGTACTGACATATAAAAAATCACTGTTTGGTGAAAATTCAAGACCAAAATAATTTAGGTCAGCAACCATAAATGATTCTTTAAGTGCTGAAACTTCACCCGTTTCATCGTCAAAATCAAAAGTATATAAACTTTGACAACCCTGTAAGCCGTAGCGTGCATGTGTTGATGCTGTGTTATGCACCATTGCAATGGTCTCTAGATCTGGTGATATCTTCATCTGCCCTCCTGAGAATGTTTTGTTTGGTAGGTGACGGAATGAAAATGTAGACTGAGTAGCTAAATTAATCCCGCTTCCATCCACTTTAAAAGAATAAAAGGTATCACTTACTGTTGGGTCAGTGCTTGGAGCAAATGATATCAACCAATATGTACTATCATCCGGATTAAATACCGCTGTTAATTTTTCACTTGCATAAGGAAGTAATTGCACATTTTTTTGAGCAGCGTCAACATTGCCTAATTGGTCTTCTGCATCAGTATCTAAATAAGAATAACTTAAACCATTAGAGCCTGTTTCTAATCCTTGATTGGTAACTATATAATACTTACTATTATCATTCGGTTCTTGTAAAACAACTACAGATTGACTTACGGTGGCACTTCCATTTAAACCTGAACCGTCGGGCATTATCTGATGATCTCTATTCCAAACATTTACACCATTGGTATAAAACAATAAATTACCATACTCGTCACTTACTGTAACGCTACCACCAATAGTATTCATCACACCATCATCCAAAATAGTTGGCGATGATGTACCATCATTAAAGTTTAATCCTGTTTGATTGCCAAAATACCAATTGGCATTTTGAAGTTGTGAATAAGTAGTAAAAGTTATCATTAAACAGAAACTTAAACTTAAGGCGTACTTAATAAAATTTAAATTTTTCATACCAATTGATTTTAGATTAATAAATAGTAACTAACAATAAATCAAATTTTGGCCTTTATTAAATATGCATTCTTATATATATAACAACTTAGTTTGCCTTTTCCCTCTGAGGGAAAACTATCAAATTTTTACGGGAAACCATCAAATATTTACGGGAAACCCGTAACGATAAATAAAGTATTCATGCTATTTTAGGCACGTAGAATTAAACTCTTAATAAGATTTGAATTTTTAAGTAATTGAATACTAAAATAGAAATGAAATAGTTATTCTATTTGTAATTGTTTGACCTTATTTATAATGTTTTGTAGAGCCATATTCGTTTAATAGTAAAATTGTAAAATAATTAATGGAAAATATTGACAAAAAAATAACAGTCCACATTGCGGATGATCATGAAATTATAATTGATGGACTTACCGCTATTTTAGAATTTGAAAATGATATTGAAGTAATCGGTCATTCTATAAATGGTAGTGAAGTTTTAGATTGGTTTAATAATTTTTCTGCAGATATTTTATTATTAGATCTAAATATGCCAAATGTTGCTGGTTTGGAGGTTATAAAAGAAATAAAAAAATATAAAACATCACCTAAAATAATTGTACTTTCCAGCTATGACGATATCAAATTAATAAAAGATGTTTTAAAATTAGGAGTTAAAAGTTTTGTTCCTAAAAAATCAGCCGGAGAACATTTGGTAAATGCTATTCGAAATATTGCAAGTGGAAAACAATATTTTACTGAAGACGTAAAAGAGCGAATGATGAACGCCATCCTGCATCCACCTAAAAAAAATGGTGAAAACTTAGGCATAACATTGATCAATTCATTAACAAAACGTCAACGAGAAATACTAAATCTTATAACTTTAGAATTTACTACAAAAGAAATAAGTGAAAAGCTATTTATAAGTGTGAGTACAGTAGAGACACATCGGAAGAATTTAATTAAAAAAGTAAATGCAAAAAATAGTGTTGGATTGGCCCTTTTTGCAATAATGAATGATATAAGATAAATTTATTTGTGTAAAATTGGGACTCGCCTTAAATTGAATTTTACTTTCACAAAATTATATAATACAGTATATAATTAGCTAATTAAATATAGGGGAATGGATTATAATCAGATTTTAATGCTTTTATTACAATTTCTAATAATAGCTACATTGTTGGTGACCTTGTTTCGACTTAGAAATATTTTTGGTTTAAGCTTATTGTTTACTACCCTTGGTGTTTTTCAATTTTTACAAGTATTTCTATCAAGCTCATTTTATATTGAAGTTTACAGTGCTATTATAATATCAACAGGGTCTATGCTTTTGTTTTCAGGCAGTCTTTTCACTATATTAATGGTATATATTCGTGAGGATGCTCTTGAAGCGAGAAAAATAATTTACGCTCTTTTTGTTACAAATATGGTCTTGGCTTTTTTGTTAATTGTCTTTAGCTGGTCTCTTGATGCGGATAATGTAAATGCTGTATTTAAATTACCGAAACAATTCTATATCGAAAATGCACATATTTTATTTATCGGTACCCTTATCCTTTTATTAGATGCTTTTGCAATAATTTTTGTTTATGAATTCGTCTCTAAATATACAAAATACCTCTTTTTAAGAATATTATTTACAATGACATTGGTTCTTGGGATTGATACTTTGTTATTTACCTTAGGTATTTTTGGAAGTTCTCAAAAATTTCAAACGCTTTTGATTTCAGGGTTAATTTCTAAAACTTTTGCTGCTATTATTTATTCAGGTTTATTTACTTTTTATATGATTTATTTTGATAAAGAAAATGTGAAAATTGAAAGTGAATCAGATAATTTCAAAGATATTTTTCATAAACTGACTTTCCGTCAAAAATATGAAGATGTTCTTAATAAAATAAAGGTTAAAAACAATGAATTAATAGAACTACAAAACATTGCCCAACTTGGCACTTTTAATTTAAATTTTAAATCAGGCATATTTACCAGTTCAACAGTCTTTGACAAAATTGTTGGTCTTAACAGTTCTGATGAGAAATCATTTATGAATTGGCGAAAGTTAGTGCATCCAAATGATATATCAGGGAACCAAGAACTACTGGAAAATTCTATAGCAACCGGTAAAAAATTTGAAAAAGAATACAGAATAGTAACCAAGCGCACAAAAGAATTAAAATGGATTAAAGGTATTGGAGAAATTATTTATAAAGACAATGAAGCATTTAATTTTTTAGGAACAATTCAGGATATTACAGAACGTAAGCAATCGGAACAAGCACTTAGGCAACAGAACAAAGAATTAATTGTGTTAAGTGAAAAACTATCAGAAAAAAATAAATTAATATTAGAAAGTCAGCGGAAATTTAAAAACTTATTTGATAGAAGTCCGGTTTCTTTATGGGAAGAAGATTTTTCTCAAGTAAAACAATTATTAAACAAAAAGCTGACTGAAGTTAATGATTTGAAAAAGTATCTTGATGAAAATCCTGATTTTGTAAATGAATGTATTTCTAAAATGAAGATTTTAAATGTTAACAAAGTCTCGTTAGAATTACTTGGAGTAGAGAACAGAAAAGAATTAATTAATCATTTAAGTAATAATTTTAACGGGGATTCTTATGAAGTTTTTAAAAAGGAATTATTATCAATAGCTACAAATAAGGAAGAATTTTCATCACAAACCGAATTTATTAGAAGTGATGGTGTAACTATTACTACCTTAATAAAGTTTGTAGTTATGGGTGATAATAAAGATCAAGCTATCGTTTCAATTGTTGATATAGATGAATTAAATAAAGTCAAGCAAGAAATTGTAAAAAGCGAAAAACGTTTTCGTGAACTTTATGAAAAGTCTGGTGATGCTATTTTAATTTTAGAAAATGGAGTGTATATTGATTGTAATCAAGCAACTATTGATCTATTTGGCTATAGAACCACTAAAAAAATCCTTAATAAAACCCCGTCGCAAATATCTCCAAAACTTCAAGCTGATGGGCAGAAATCAACCGACAAGGCAACTGAAATGATAAGCGAGGCTTTAAAAAAGGGATCGCATCGATTTGAATGGACTCATATAAATAGAAAAGGTGAAGAGTTTCCGACTGAAGTATTATTAACATCAATTTCGAATGAATTAAACAATGAAGTTATTCACAGTGTAGTGAGAGACATTTCGGATAGGAAGAGAATTAAAGAACAGCTTATTAAAAGTGAAGAAAAATTTTCAAAAGCCTACTTTAATAACCCTATGCCAATATTTATAAGTTCAATACCTGATGGAGCATTTATAGATGTTAATCCGATGTTTGAAAAAATTTCAGGACGTAATCGTGAAGAGTTGATTGGTAAAAAAGTAACTGACCTCGGGTTTTATGCAAATGAAGAAGATCGATTTAAACTATTTGAAGAAATAGAAAAAAAAGGAAGATTACAAGGGTATGAAATAGGTTTTAACGTTAAAAGTGGTGAGGTAAGAGATTGTCTAATGTACTCTGAGATAATTGATATTGATGGCAATCCTAGTCTAATATCTATAGTAAGTGATATAACCAAACAAAAAAAGGCAGATATAGAATTAAAAAATCAAAATGAAGAATTAATAATATTAGGTAAAGATATATCTGATAAGAATAGGTTACTTACAGAAAGTCAACAGAAATTCAAAAAATTGTTTGATAAAAACTCGGTTTCTTTATGGGAAGAAGATTTTTCTGTTGTAAAGAAATTATTAAATAAAAAGATTAAAGAAACGAATAATATAGAGCAATATTTAGATGAAAACCCAAATTTTGTCCAAGAATGTATATCTAAATTGGAGATAATAAATATAAACGATATTTCATTAGAACTACTTGGTTATAAAAATAAAAAAGAACTATTATCCCAGCTGAATAACATTTTCACAGAGAATTCTATTGATGGTTTTAAGAGGCAACTCCTGGCTATTGCACAAAATAAGAACGAATTTTCAACAGAGTCTGAATTACTCAGAAGCGATGGCAAAATCATTAATGTTTTACTAAAATTTGTAAATATAAGTGATGAAGATGATAGGGCTATTCTTTCTATAATAGATATAACAGAATTAAATAAAGCTAAAGAAGAAATAGAAAGAAGTGAAAGGCAATTTCGTGAGCTCTATGAAAAATCAGGAGATGCTATTTTGATAATTAAGAACGGTAAATTTGTTGAATGCAATCAAGCCACTGTTGATATGCTTGAATATAATACAAAAGAAGCTTTCTTGAACTCTCATCCTTCAAAATTATCACCAATATTTCAACCCAATGGGCAAAAATCATTTGATAAGGCAATTGAAATGATGAATTTAGCCTTGAAAAAAGGCACACAAAGATTCGAATGGATACATACAAAAAAGAATGGTGAGAACTTTCCCGTTGAGGTTTTATTAACTGCTATAGTTAATGAGCCAACCAGTAAAATCATACATTGTGTATGGAGAGACATTACTGACCGAAAAGAAGCTGAATTAACGTTAAAGGAAAGTGAAAAGGAATTACAAAATTCTCAAAACATTGCACAATTAGGTACCTTTAATTTAGATTTAAAAACCAATTTATTTACCAGTTCTCCTATTTTTGACAGGATCACTGGTTTTAAAGATAATGAAACTAAAACCTTAGATGTTTGGCAAAAAATTACAGACCCGGATGACTCTATTGTGAATCAAAAAATGTTAAGAGACTGCATTAAAACAGAAATAAAATTTGATCGAGAATATAAAATTATAAACAAAACTACAAAAAAGTTAAAATGGGTCCATGGCATGGGCGAAATTATCAATTTTAAAGGAAAACCTACATATTTTAGAGGTACTATTCAGGATATTACCCAGCGAAAATTAAGTGAGTTGACTGTTAAATTAAATGAGCAAAAATTAATTGAGATCCAAAAAATTGCCAATCTAGGAACCTATGAATTAGATCTAATAACGAATTCAATTACTACTTCAAAAATTTACAATTCAATTTTAGGCAGAAAGAATACGCCAAAAAGGAATAGGGGATGGTGGAAAAGTATTACACATCCTGATGATTTTGAGCGTAGTGAACGATTATGGCAACAATGCATTGAAGATTGCACTTTTTATAATGATGAGTATAGAATACTAACTGATAAGAATGAAATAAAATGGATTCATGATATCGCTGAAGTTAAATGCGATAATGGAGTTGCTGTGGGAGTTGTAGGTACCATTCAAGATATTACTATCCGTAAATTATCTGAAGAAAAAATAAAAAGATCTGATGCCATTTTATCTCAGGTAAATTCTTTAGTTAAGGTTACCGATAAGAATGGAAATTTAACGTATGCTTCACCAAGTTTTAAATATGTATTAGGATATGAGACTGATGAGATGCTCGGACAAGGATGGTGGAGAAAAACAACGGGTAATATAAAATCGGCAAACAAAGTACGTGATGAAGTATTAGATGTAGTTAAAAATAAAAAAATATTGACCAATGAATTGAAAAATAGGTGGATAAAAACAAAAGACGGCCAACCCAAATTGTTTCAATGGACTTGTTCTAAAGGTCTTGGAGATTCATTGATCTTTATAGGAATTGATATTACTGAAAGAGAAGAGAAAGAAGCGCAATTTAAAACCTTAACAGAAACAGCACACGATGCTATTATCCTAGTAGATCATAAAGGCTTAATATTCGAATGGAATAAATCTTCACAAGAAACTTTTGGGTATACAAAAGAAGAAATAATTGGTAAATCTTTAACACTTCTTATGCCTAAAAAATACAGAGAACAATACAAAAAAGGATTTAGTGGTGTAATGCGAAGTGGCTTACAGAAATCGTATAGAAATAATATTGTTGAAGGATTAACTAAAGATGATAACGTCTTTCCTATGGAATTGTCAATCAATTTCTGGGAAAGCAGCAATAGGTATGTTTACTGTTATTTTATTAGAGATATTACAAAACGCCAGCGAGAAGAACATATAAAACAAGTAATATTTAATATTACTAAAAAATCAAATGAATCTATTAGTCTTGGAAAATTATTCAATTTTATAAAAACAGAGTTAGGAAAACTTATTAATACTAATAATTTTTTTATTGCATTATACAATGAAAAAACTGATATGATCAGTACACCTTATATGGTGGATGAAAAAGATAATCATGACACCTTTCCTAAAGGAGAGACACTTACAGGGCATGTTATTGATAGTAAAAAAGCTTTATTGACAAATGAAGTTATTATGAATTTTTCCGGTAATAAGCCAAAAGCTATCGGAATTGGACCACAGTCTAAATGTTGGTTAGGAGTACCACTGATAGTTGAAAAGAAAGCCATTGGTGCAATTGTGGTACAGAGTTATACTGATGAAAAAGCATATTCACAAGAAGATGTTGTGTTATTAGAGTTAATCGCAGCCAATATAGGCCAGGTAATTAAAAAGATAGATGATCTTGATCAAATAAACTTGTTAAATAAAGCTTTAATTCAAAGTCCGCATGCAGTAATGGTTACTAATAAAAAGGGGATTATTGAATATACAAATCCGGCATTCACTGAAATAAGCGGTTATTCTGAAACAGAGGCAATTGGTAAGACCCCTAATATTTTAAAATATAGTGAACAATCACCCCAATTCTATAAAAATTTATGGAATACAATATCTAAAGGAAAAACTTGGGAAGGTGAGTTTATTAACCAACGTAAAGACGGCAAGAAATATTTAGTTGAAACAAATATTTCTTCTGTTAAGAATAATAAGGGTGAAATTACCCACTATATAGGTGTTCAAGAAGATATAACGCAAAAACGTAAATTAGAACGTCAATTTATCAATGCGTTTGTGGAAGCGCAAGAAATTGAAAAACAAAATTTTGGGGAAGAGTTGCATGACGGAATTAGCCAAATACTTTCTGCCGAAGCCATGTATATAGATTTATTGATTGAACAAAATAAAGATAGGATCAATGACAAAGCAAAATTTTTAACTAAAATTAAAGAACTTAATGTTAGTGCAATTTATGAGACAAGAAGTATTGCTCATGGTTTAATGTCAAACCAACTTAAAAAAAGTGGTTTAATAATAGCAATTGAAAATATTTGTATTGATTATAGCAGTACTAAGAATATTGAGTTTTTCTTTACTAAAAGGAATCTAGTTGAAAAGGAAATATCTAAAGTGATTAAAATTAATATGTTTCGAATTGTTCAGGAAATAACAACAAATGTTGTACGTCATTCTTTAGCAAAACAAGTAACTATCAATTTATCAAAAGTTGATAAAAATATGCTAAAATTAATAGTGAAAGATGATGGTCTAGGAATTGATATTGAAAAAAATAAAAAAGGAACTGGTCTTAAAAATATCGAGAGAAGAGTTAAATTACTCAATGGAAATTTAAATATTAGTACTGCGCCTAATAAAGGAACTAGTTTTACGATAGTTGTACCATTAAAAAGTGTTCAGTAAAATTTATTTTATTTAAGCATATGAATTTGATAATAAGAATAATGATGTGGTTAAATCGCGTATTTTTTACGGCTTAACCGTAATGTAAAATATGGTTTTTGTTAAAGATATTTATCTAAATAAATATGAGTTATTTAAATTTTTGATTTAAATTTTTATTCAGTTGATTTATCCAAGTACATTTTAAAAGTTACGAAGTTTAATTTATTTAGTATCTAATAAAAAGTATATCAACACATTATAGCCATGTGTCATATTTCAAAAAATAAAATAGAGTTATAAATTTAGTGGTGAATATTTTAATCAAACTAAACTTGATATTTGAGAATACTAAATTGAAATCATAAATTAAACCATACATACCTAAACAAATATTTTGCCTATAATTTGAAAACTGGAGTTTCGTTTAATTTTAGGATCATAAATATTAAAGTAATTTGTATTAAGTTTGTTAGTGCATTTATTAATAATTAAAATTAGATTCAGTTTTATTAATGAAGAAGGAATTAAAGATATTAATGGTTGATGATCATCCTGTTATCATCGAAGCATATAAAAATATTTTAGCTTCTACAGAATTGGTTGATGAATATGATTTTATAATTGACACAGCGGTTAATTGCGATACCGGAGTTGAAAGAATAGATGCTTCAGTCACTGATAAGCCATATGATGTCCTTTTTTTAGATGTAAAACTACCTCATTCTTCTGACGGTAAAATAATTTCTGGTGAAGATTTAGCAATATATGCTAGAAAAAAATTACCCAATGCAAAAATAATGATCCTTACAACCTATAATGAAGGTCATAGAATTCAGAATATTTTAAAAACAGCAAATCCTGACGGTTTATTGATAAAGGATGATTTGACCTCAAAAGAGTTGACCAATGCACTTAATAAGATAATGAATGACCCTCCTTATTATAGTGTTACTGTTTCTAAATACTTTAGAAAACGTATAGTTAATAAAGCTATTTCTCCTTTAGATGATATCAATAGAAAGATCATTTATTATCTTTCACAAGGAATAAGAACCAAAGACTTAACAGATCATGTTAATCTCTCTTTAAGTGCAATTGAAAAAAGAAAAGCGCAAATAAAGAATATATTAGAGTTAAAAACTTCAAATGTAAATGAACTTATTAAAGAGGCTAAGAAAAGAGGATTTATTTAATGTGCATTACTTTTACAGTATTCAAAACAAATAAGATGAATTTTTTATAAAGAATACAGAATAAATATTCAATTATTCGGTTCTTCCTTATTAATAATTTGATTCTGAAACTTAATATCGTTTATCATAACTTCAAATTTTATATTGCTTTTATACTTATAAAATAATAGTTAAAATTATAATCATTTATCTTGCGTAATAATTTATACCCTTTTATATTTGCACCCGCTTTAATGCATTTGGTCGCGTAGCTCAGCTGGATAGAGCATCTGCCTTCTAAGCAGACGGTCATAGGTTCGAATCCTATCGCGATCACGAATAAATAAAAACCTGAACGGAAAATCAAGCTTGTTTGAATTTTTAAGTTCAGGTTTCTTATTTTAAAAGCGGAGCTTTGTAAGGATATACAATCCTATCGCAATCACTTGATAATCAAAGGTTTGCAAATTTTGTAAGCCTTTTATTTCTTATCAGTACAACATTTGTACAACATTTTTTATTCAACCAGTTTCTCTTCAAGAAGTTTCAAAAATATCCTGTTTTAGGTACTATAAGTACCTGTATTGAATAAATTACAAACTTATGGCGTCGGATAAGCTGTTTACTCAAAAATAGAAGAGAGATATTTCCATTATATGCGTTTTTAAATTTCCCTTTTCTTGAGTTAATATTATTTGGGTTGATTTATAGTTAAATAGTGTCATATTACCCCGTAATTTCACTTGCATATAGCTTCATTTATTGATAACTTTAGTTATATGAATTTTAAATATAGTAAACATGGAAAAATTAATTGAATTTTTAGGAAACCTCTTTTTTAAAGCTAGTTTAGCCTATGAGAACTTTTTTGAGGAAAAAGTGAAGAAGAATGACACAACAATGATCGCTTTTCTAATGATACCTTTATTGTTGTTAGCAATCATTTTAATTGCTGTAAGTGGCTTTATCTCATCTGAATACAAATCTACATTTTTGTTTTTCTATCCTTTACTCGGATTATCAATGCTAATTTTTACGGCTGGATATTACAGGGGAATCAAGAAAAAGAAATCATTAGGCTACAATTTCAAAATGATCTATATAAACTTCTCTAAACTTAACCTTCAACCATTAGGTTTTAATGATGCTGATAAATACAACTTAAAACTTTTGTACAGAAATCGTAAGGTTGAAAACAAAATAAATAATACAAACCTCGTAAAAAATAAGAGTGCCGCTAGTTATTTATCTTTATTTTCTTATTTACCACTTTTATAAAAGATTAATCGATATTTATGATTTTCAAATATTGCTTTGCAAAACGCTTTCCAAGTTCTCGTTGTGATTCTGAGTTAAAATGAACTTTATCCGAGTTGCTTTTTAATCCTCTTGTAGAAACAATAAATAAATTATCATCAGTCTCCGCCCTTTTGTAAAGGATACTGTTTAATGCTTTCCAATTGGCATTCTTTTCCTCTGGAAAGGCATAGTCACCTAATTCTCCGGCAAGTATTGTTAAGTTATCGTTTGCACAGTCTTTTCGGAAATTTTTAAACAATTTCTCTAATTGATCTTTGTACAATGGTAGTTTTTTTGCGTGCGCATCACTTTCTCCTTGATGCCATAAGACACCTTTTATAGTACCCAGTTTTTTCCCATAAGCCATTCTTTTTTTGAAGTTACTATATAATTTCACCCCTCTATGCAAAGAATCGCCAACCCATTGATCTATTGAGCTTCCTCCAACTGCGCAGGGTACTAATACAATTTCAATATTATCTGATAATTGTGAGCGTAATTCCTTACCAAAAGAAAGGCCACAATCTAAACCGGTAAGACTGGGTTCGTAAAAATGCAAGGGTTCTTTTGCAATTTCTAATTTCATTTCCTTGTTTACTGCGAAGACCGTTGGATCAATTATCGTATCCTGAGATTCTACTATTCCACGTCCAGCCATGTTAGATTGTCCAGCTAAAACGAAAACCCATTTTTCTTTTTTCTGGCTACAGCCGAAAAATAAAAACAGTGATAAAACAAGAAAAATATATCTTTTAAACATCTTTATTTTCTTATTCGTTGTATTAATGCCAATGTTTCTCTAACCTTATTTTCCAAGCCTTTAAAATCTTTGGAAGCAAGTACTTCTTTTGAAATTAATTTTGAACCCATACCTACACAAACAGCCCCTGCATCAAACCATTGTTCTAAATTATCTTTATCGGTTGAAACACCTCCTGTTGGCATAATGCTTGTCCAAGGTTGAGGGTCTCGGATACTTTTTATAAATTGGGGTCCATAACTATCTCCGGGGAATAATTTAACGATTTCACAACCTAGTTCTTCAGCTCTTGTTATTTCAGTCAAGGTTCCACAACCTGATGACCATAAAACCTTTCGTCGATTACAGATAATCGCAATATCTTCCCGTAAAACAGGAGTTACGATAAAGTTTGCTCCTAATGACATAAATAGCGAAGCTGAAGCAGCATCAGTAACTGAACCAACACCCATAATCATTCCATGCAGTTCTTTAATGGCATATTTTGTTAATTCACCAAAAACTTCATGTGCGAAATCTCCGCGAGCGGTAAATTCCATCAAACGAGCACCACCGTCAAAACATGCTTTTAATACTTTTTTACCTAGTTCTATATCGCCGCTAAAAAACAAAGGAATCAACCCAGTTTCTTCCATTTTATTCGCTACTTCTAATCTTGAAAATTGTGCCATTATTCTATTGTTTAAATAAATCTGTTTTAAAAAATAGAATGCTGGATAAGGGGTTAACCCAACATTCTAAACAAAACTAACTCAAATACTAATTCATTTTAAATTCATCTTGCCACTCTACCCGAAGCATCACCACCTATTAATTTTTGAACTTCATCAACCGTAACTAAATTCGCATCACCTTTTATAGTATGTTTTAAACAGGATGCAGCTACAGCGAAATTCAGTGCGTTTTGATCGTCGTCCGGATAGGTTAATAGTCCGTAGATCAAACCTCCCATAAAAGAATCTCCACCGCCAACTCGGTCAACAATATCTGTAATTTGGTATTGCGGTGATTCGTACAATTTTTTCCCGTCATACAACACACCAGCCCACGTATTATGCGATGCACTTATGGAACCACGTAATGTAGTAATTACTTTTTTCGCCTTTGGAAATTTTTGCATCATTTGCTGACAAACTGAAAGAAAGGCTTCTGCCTTTACATGTTCACCCTGAGTTGTAATATCTAAACCCTCTGGTTTAATTCCAAAATGTTTTTCGGCATCTTCTTCATTACCCAAAATAATATCACAATATGAGGTTAGCTCGGTCATAATTGTTTCCGGTTCAACTCCATATTTCCATAGTTTTGATCTGTAATTTAGATCTGTAGAAATAGTAAGTCCTAATTTTCTTGCCACCTTGACTGCTTCCAAGCAAACATCTGCTGCTCCTTGAGAAATGGCCGGCGTAATGCCTGTCCAGTGAAACCAAGTTGCTCCATCAAAAACTTGCTCCCAATCGATCATTCCCGGTTTTATTTCCGCTATAGCGGAATGTGCTCTATCATAAACCACTTTACTTCCACGACTCACTGCACCTGTTTCCAAAAAATAAATTCCCAATCGATCCCCTCCATAAATAATTTGATCAATACCTACTCCTCGTTTACGCATTTCCATCATGGCACATAGTCCAATATCATTTTGGGGTAAACGGGTAACAAAATCTACCGGAACACCATAATTGGCCAACGAAACGGCGACATTAGATTCGCCACCTCCATATACAACATCGAAACTATTGGATTGAGAAAACCGTAAAAAGCCCGGCGGCGATAAACGTAACATGATTTCTCCGAATGTAATTACTTTTTTCATTTTTATAAATTAAAGAATTTTGGTAAGATCATTGCTATTTCTGGAATATATACTACCAATAACAATACGAGAATCATAATGACCAAAAAAGGTAGCAAGGGTTTTACAACTTGACTTACCGAAATTTTTGCAATACCACTTCCAACAAAAAGAATTGTACCTACTGGAGGTGTACACAAACCTATACATAAATTAAGAACCATGACAATACCGAAATGCACCGGATGCATCCCTAATGCCGTCACTACTGGTAAAAAAATTGGTGTAAATATTAATATTGCCGGTGTCATATCCATAAAGGTTCCAACAATTAATAAAATCATATTTATAATTAAAAAAATAACAATTGGATTACTGAATTTAGTTAGTAAGAAATCACTCATTAAAGCCGGAATACTTTCAAAAGAAAAAAGCCATGACATTGCCATTGAAGTACAAATTAAAAACATGACAACAGCTGTTGTTTTTGAGCTGGTCAATAAAATTTCAGGGAAGTCTTTACTACTAATATCGCCATAAATAAGTGCTAGAACTGCTGCATATAAAACGGCTATTGCCGAAGCTTCGGTAGCTGTAAATATTCCTGCTACAATACCACCAACTACGATCACTAATAAAAGTAAACTAAAAAACGCTTTTCTAAAATGAGTCCAAATTTCTGAAATAGGTGCTCTTTCTCCTTTTGTAAAACCTTTTCTTATTGCTACAAAGGCAATATACCCAATGATGGCCAGGCCTAGTAAGATTCCCGGTAAATAGCCCGCTATAAATAAGGCCGCAACAGATGCTGCACCACCACTTGCCAAAGCATAAACGATCAGTACATTACTTGGTGGAATTAATAATCCTGTTGTTGACGAAGTAATGTTTATAGAAGCACTAAACTCCCGTGGATAGCCTTCTTCTTCCATTCTATCAGTCATAATACTACCTATGGCAGAAGCTGCGGCTACAGCCGAACCTGAAATAGCACCAAAAAGCATAGCGGCTAATACATTTACATAGGCCAGGCCTCCCGGTAGGCTCGCAACCAAAGATTTCGCAAAATTGATCAATCTATTTGCAATTCCCCCTCGCTTCATAATTTCTCCAGCCAGAATAAAAAAAGGAATCGCTAAGAGTGCAAAACTATCAATACCTGTAGTCATTCGCTGAGCTATGGTTGTTATACCCGGTAATTTATCAATATTTAATAATAAACTTATTGTTGTAGAGATACCTATACTATATGCCACCGGAACCTTTAACATTAAAAGAATAAAGAAACTAATAAACAAAACCAATATGCTAATAACTTCAATACTCATGATTAATCGATTAATTGATTCTTATAAATTCTAGAAATATGATATACTGAAAAATACATAATCAGTAATCCGCTAACGGGTAAAATAGCATAAATATACCCTAAAGGAATCCGTAAAGTTCCCGATAGTTGTTCTAGATGCAACGTTGTATAAACAAGGTTAAAACCACCTATTACCATTACTATCGATGCAAACAAAAAAATGAATATTTCTATCAGTATGGAAGCTTTTTTCTTATTAAGCTTAGAAAATTTTTGGTATAAAAAATCCATTGATAAATGTTCTCTTTTGGCATTGAGGTAGGCAGCTCCTAAAATAGACAACCAAATGAGTGCAAAACGAGCAAACTCTTCAGTAAAAGAAAAGGATCTATTTAATATATATCTCGAAAAAACCTGCCATAATACGTCAATAACCAAGAGTGCAAAGATGATGACCAGAAATACTTCAATCAAGCGATTTACTTTATTAAATATCTTATCGGCTGTGCTCATATTTACTTAGTTTGAATTTGGTTGACAAGAACTACCATAGACGGATTACTTTTTTTAAATTCTTCTAAAACCGATTTCGCTTTATTTGCAAATAAAGGTTTCTCGGGGAAAATAATTTCCACTCCGGCTTCTTTCGCTTTTTTTATTGATTCTTCTACTGAATCTGACCAATATATTTTTTCTGCTTGCGCGGATTCATCGGCTGCTTCTTGTAACCAAATCTTTTCTTGTTCTGAAAGCTTATTCCAATACTTGGTACTTATAATTAAAACATCAGGTATTGAAGAATGCTGATCAATTGTATAATATTTACTCACCTCATAGTGATTGGAAGACACAAATGAAGGAGGATTATTTTCTGCACCATCAACAACACCTTGTTGGATT
>Ga0209633_10002158_pt1 | contig 19338 bp, 15 predicted proteins | sample Cruoilmetagenom1_FD_187290 | JGI IMG/M metagenome (GOLD analysis project Ga0209633, IMG submission 187290) | Oil polluted marine microbial communities from Coal Oil Point, Santa Barbara, California, USA - Sample 1 (SPAdes) (version 2) | ecosystem: Environmental > Aquatic > Marine > Oil seeps ... | reverse complement strand
CAAAAGGTTTTAGCTCTGAATATGATTCTGAATTCAAGCTGGCTACTATTTCTGTATCGAGTGGATTGCTAACACCATCAGAAGCTTTTGCTTCTTCAAGCGCTTTGAGAGCTTTTCCCCTCAACTCCATAACGTTGCTCCAGTTAGAGTCAGTTGCATAGTTTATATCTTCAGGCATTTCCAAAAGATGGACACTATTTTGAGTGCCCTGCTCTTCATTCTTTAGGCTTCTATATGCCTCATCTGCAGTGTGGACAAGAATTGGAGAGAGTAGCCTTATCAGGGCATCTGCAATGTTGTACATGGCAGTTTGAGATCTCCTTCTTTTTCTGCTGTCACTTTTCTCACAATATAATCCGTCTTTTATTGCAGCCAGGTAGACAGCACTTAAAGTTTCATAGCAAAAATGAAATATTAGCTCGTTTGCTTTTTTATAGTCCAGGTTCTGATATGCATTATTAGTTTCGGTTATGAATTTAGATAATTCAGACATTGCCCAACTATCAAGTGAATATTTATCCTCATCGGTAAATTCAACAGAGTCTTTAGACGGGTCGAAGTCGTTTATGTTTCCAAGCAGGAATCTTATTGTATTTCTAACCTTTCTGTACTCATCCCCTGCTACCTTGAAAAACTCAAGATCAACTTTGATGTCGTTTGTATACTTAAGGGAGCTAACCCACCAGCGGCAAATATCTGCACCGTTTGTTTTGAGCAACTCTTCAACTTCAAGAGCATTTCCACCTGACTTGCTCATTTTCCTGCCCTGAGCATCTACCATAAATCCGTGAGTAAGAAGCGCTTTAAAAGGAGGTATTCCTGTTGCACCTAGTGCCGGTAGTAGAGAAAGCTGAAACCATCCCCTGTGTTGATCCGATCCTTCAAGATAAAGATCCGCCGGATAGCCAATGCCCCTCTGCTCCAATACAGAATGCCAAGAGGATCCGGATTCAAACCAGACATCAAATATATCCATTCCTAATTTTAGGTTGTCGAGAGCACCATCTTGCTTTGCCCAATTGGGAGCATTCTTGTCGTTCTTTGGATCATATCCCTCAATGATTTCTTCAGGGGTAGCTTTAAACCAGAAATTGGCCCCGTTTTTTCTAATCTTCTCGATAACAATTTTGACTGAAGCCGGGGTTAATAGAATTTCATCATTTTCGTTTACAAATGCAGGAATTGGAAGACCCCAAGCTCTTTGTCTGCTGATGCACCAATCGGGTCTTGATTCAAGCATTCCTCTTAAGCGGTTTTTCCCCCACTCTGGATAAAAAGCGACAATGTTTTCTGTTGCATTAAGTCCTAATTCTCTGAGGCTTTTTTCAAATTCTGGAGTGGTTTTATCAACTCCCACAAACCACTGCTCCGTGGCTCTGAAGATAGTCGGAGTTTTACTTCTCCAATCGTGAGGGTAGCTATGTAAATATTCTTCATCATGGAAAAGATGACCAGATTCTCTAAGATGATCTGAAATAATCTCATTACCCTTCCATACATTTACGCCTTGTATCCATTGTGGAACCGTATCATCGAAAGTTCCGTCTCCTAAAACTGGACAGTAAATATCAAGTCCTTCCTTAAGCCCGGTTTGATAGTCATCTACACCATGACCAGGGGCTGTGTGCACTAAACCGGTGCCGTCTTCAAACGTTACATATTCAGCTGTTACCAGTTTGCTTATTCGATCTGCAAAAGGATGTTTATAAGTAATTGCAGCGTTTGCTAAATCCTTGCCTTTGCATGTGCCAATTTTCTCAAAACTATCAGCACCTGCTTTGCCAAATACTTTTTCTGCAAGAGTGTCTACCAAAATTGTGTAGTATTCATTTCCGCTCTTGTTTACTTTGTATAAACCGTAATCACCATCAGAAGAAACCGCCACTGCAAGGTTGGCAGGCAGAGTCCAGGGGGTTGTTGTCCAGATTACAAGCGAAGCTGAAGCATTATCTGGCAAATTCATTTCTTTTGGGAGTGAATCCGCGTTCTGTATTTCAAATAATACATAGATACTTCTGTCTTTGCGGTCGTAGTATTCAAGCTCAGCATCCGCAAGAGCAGTCTGATTTTCAATTGACCAGTGTACAGGTTTTAAATCTCTATAAATAAGTCCTCTTTCTACTAATTTTGAGAAGACTTCGAGAACACCAGCTTCGTAATCAGGAGTCATGGTCAGGTAAGGATTTTCATAGTTGCCTATAGTGCCAAGCTTCTGCATTTGTTTAGACTGCATCTTTACATATTTCTCGGCGTCTGCCTGGCATTTATATCTGATCTGAAGCTTAGTTAAATCTTTGGCTTTCTCCCCAAGGTCCTTAAGGACTTTGTGCTCTATAGGAAGTCCATGGCAGTCCCAACCAGGTATAAAGTCGACATCGTATCCGAGCATTGTTTTTGATCTTACTACAATATCTTTTAGGACTTTGTTTAGGAGATGCCCCAAGTGGATCGGGCCGTTGGCGTAGGGAGGACCATCGTGAAAAATAAACTTCTCCTTTCCCTGAGAATTTTCTCTTATTCTCTTGTAAAGATTTATTTTGTCCCACCTTTTTTGAATCTCAGGTTCTTTTTGATTTAGATTAGCCTTCATCGGGAAAGTCGTCCTTGGAAGGTTGAGAGTATCTTTGTAATTTACTTTGTTTGCCTCTGACATGTAGCTCTAATTAATCTCCTAAATTATTCATAAAAATTATACTATGCAGAACTTTATTCAATTAGATCAATAAGATAGAAAGTGAATATTTGTTTCTGAGTTGAGGGAAAATATTAGCTTAGATGGGATGAAATGCAAGTTGAATAAGTGACAAGATATTTCAGTCTTGTTCTCCAATGACCTGTTTTAGTTCATTTAAGAGGCTGCTTGCAATAACCACCCATTTATCCCATTCTTCGTTGTAATCTTTATTTTGGTCTACGGGCTTTAGCAATTTGAAACCATAGTTTGTATCTTCTATTTTGAATCCATCGTCTTCACTGAGTTTGTTTTGTAAAATTTCAACATATCTTTTTAGTAGTTTTAATTTTTCTTTGTCACCTTCTCTATATTCCGCAACAAAAGTTTCTCCTGTTCGAGCTGTAGGCATCTGCATAAAAGAACTCTGCTCGAAATAAATACCTTTATTAATGAATTCAGCTCTCATTGAGATTAAGACTTCCATTTTGTCCTCTATCCTTATGAATAAGTTCTATTTTAAGATGTTATAGGCTTTCATGTCAAGATAGTTTTTAATACAAACAAATTATACCAATTTAAAGTATAATGATAATTAATATTTTGAATAGGTAGGAGGAAAGCAATGTGCGTTTTAAAGATAAGGTTGCAGTAATAACTGGCGGAACAGGCGGTTTAGGGAAAGCGGTTGTTTCAGTTTTTCTGGGAAACGGAGCCAAAGTATTTAGCACTAATACTAGAACGGGGCAGCTTGGAGATTCTTCAGAACTAAAAGAGGTATATAAAGATAGATTAATTTTTGGAAAAGCCGACGTGACTAAAGCCAATGATATGGCTAAGGCTGTCGAGAGAACTATGAGAAACTTCGGGCGAATCGATTTTCTGATAAACATAGTTGGTGGATTTGCAATGGCTTCTGTACTAGACACAGATCAAGCTTTATGGGATAAAATGATGAATATGAATCTAAATTCAGTTTTTGTTTCTTCCAAAGCTGTGCTGCCACAAATGATGGAACAAAAGTACGGACGGATAATTAACATTGGTGCCCGCCCGGCATTGACTGGCGTTAAAAATATGTCAGCTTACGGAGCTTCAAAAGCGGCTGTAATTAACTTAACTCAATCTATGGCTGATGAACTGTCAGACTGCAATATAAATGTAAATGCAATTATCCCTGGCACCATGGACACGCCGAGAAACAGAAAAGATATGCCTAAGGCTGATTTTAAGAAATGGGTTAAACCTGAGGACATTGCAGAGGTAATTACTTTCCTTTGTTCAAAAGAAGGTGATAAAATCAGTGGTGCAATTTTGCCTGTTTATGGAAAGACCTAAGGATTATCTATTAACATCGGACCAATCTTTAATTATCATGTCCAATAAATGCTCTCCAAAATCTGACGCGGTTTTGATATCGTCTTTTGAGATTTCGACATTGTTTAGGTACTGAAGTCGTAGAATGTCTGAGTCAGAATACTCCGGGATTACGTATCCATAGAAGAACCCTAGCTCTCTTAATTTAGAAGCTATATATCCTGTCCCTTTACGGTTTAACGGAAGGTCGGCGTAGATACAATCTACTCTCTGAAGACAAAGTTGTTTTAAATGGAAACGAAATTCATCTAAGGTGTTTTCCCCATATTCATGTACAGTGATAATCCCCTGATTGTGATCTGACCGAATGGACACATTCAGATGGCCCTTCCCTTTTTTTTTGTATTTTGAGTTTTCATTTTCTAAAATAAACTCTCTCTCATATCCTATCTTGTTATATATGGTCTCAATTATCTCTTTATATACTTCGGGAAGATAAATTGTTGCATTTTTACTGCTAAGTATCGGTGTAAACATGAGAGCTATAGATTGTCGTCTGGGCTTCTCATTCTCAGATATGTTTTGAAACGAAACAGTCCCCGGGCTATACCCTAAAAGAAACCCTGTTTCGGTAGAGCCTAGCTCAAGGCTTCCTTTCTGACTGTATGGATGAACAGTTACCGCTTCACCATAAACTCCGATTACTCCATTTGAGGAAGCATGCTCAGTCATATAAGTTTTCATTTTTGGAAAGATATGATGCCCACGGTAGCGAGGGTCAACAACCGCTTCTCCCGATTCACCAACTTTAGCGCCGGGTTTGCTATATATTAAAGCAAGATGACCAATAAGCTCATCCTCACTATTGTAAGCCCCACATGACGCCATCACCTCAGAGTGGAGACGGGCCTCAATCTGCTCGGGGTAGTACATGAATTCATTTGCATAACTGTATCCGTAGCATTTATAAACTAACCTTACTAGCTCATGAACCTTGGAATGATTGAAACTGTCTATTTTAATTTCTGCGTCCAATTGGGCAGGTTGTAGTTTTAAATGCTCGTGATGTAGAGATATCTCCATTTCATCTCGAATATCAGAAGCGGGTAGATTTTTTACTATTTCAGTTCTGTTTCCAAGAGTTCCAAGGCAATAAAAATTAACTTGATCAGCATATCCTTTAGATAGATAAGATTTGAACCTTTTGTCTTCACCTAGTTCTAGATTCTCATAATCAAATGGGAGCCCCTTGTCTTCAAGAGATATTACAAAACTATGTAAACGTTTGAATATGGAAATATCAATTGCTTTGCAAGTATCATTCTGAAAGCCATACTTCACTATATTGTTGAATATTTCAACTAAAACTTTATCAAGATTCTTGGTGTCTTTTTTGCTAATTCCATTTGCATTAGCGAGATCACTTACAACATCCACAATAGCACTCAAGTACCTTTCTTCTGGCAGAATTGTAAGGCTCGCTATTTGGACTTCATGAGAGTTTTCCTGAGATTTGCCGGAGTCTTTGTTCATATGTGAAATTCTATCTATCTCTTTTGGGTTTGTACATATGGGTGCTGAGTCCATAGTAAACTTCAGCTGATTCCATTACTGTTTCAGATAATGTTGGATGGGCGTGTATTGTAAGCTCAAGATCAGAAGCTAGGGCCCCCATCTCTATTGCTAAAACCCCTTCTGCTATTAGCTCGCCAGCCCCGGGGCCTACAATACCCATACCTAGTAATCTATCAGTTTCAGGGTCAATTATAAGCTTTGTCACTCCATCATTTCTATCTAGAGTTGTAGCACGTCCGGATGCGCCCCATGGGAACCTGGCTACTTTGATATTTATCTTTTTTTCTTTCGCTTCCGTTTCAGTAAGTCCGCACCAAGCGATTTCAGGATCAGTGAATACTACAGCAGGAATAGCATTGGGTTCAAAGACAACATCTCTTCCAGCTATTACTTCTGCAACAGTTCTTCCCTCATGTGTAGCTTTGTGAGCCAGCATGGGCTCCCCTGCGACGTCACCGATTGCGAAAATATTGCGGTCAGCTGTTCTTCTCTGTGCATCAACTTTCAAAAAACCTTTAGAATCTATCTCTACTTCTGTATTTTCCAGACCGAGGTTCTCTGAGTTGGGTTTTCTCCCAACTGATACTAAGACCTTATCAAAATTCAACTCTTTTTCTTCTAACCCTTCACCTTCGAAAGTAACCTTAATTCCCTTTGTAGTTTCTTTCATATCTAAAACTTTAGTGTCTAACATAATCGATTCATAATTTTTCTCGGAACTTTTTTGAAGAACTCTTACAAGATCTCTATCGGCTCCTTGCATTAGACCTGAGGTCATCTCTACCACCGATACTTTTGTTCCTAGAGCGGCATAGACTGTTCCTAGTTCAAGCCCGATATACCCCCCGCCAACAACCAACATTGTTTTTGGAATCTCGGGTAAATCAAGAGCAGAGGTTGAATTTAGCAGGTGTGGAGAATCGTTTGGGAAACCCGGGATCTGAGCCGGTCGTGAACCTGTGGCGATTACTGCGTGTTCAAATTTGAGTTGCATTATCTCACCATCAGTCTTTTTTATCTCTAAAGTTTCAGAATCTACAAATTTAGCCCTACCCTGTATGTAGGTGATTTTTCTTTGTCTAGATAATATTCCTAGGCCGCCTACCAGTTTTTCCACTACGGTATTTTTCCAGTCGCGCAATTTGTCCAGGTCTATTTTAGGTTTACTAAATGTGATTCCCAAATTCTTTGAATGTTTGGCTTCTGAAATTACTTTTGCACTGTGGAGTAAAGCCTTTGACGGTATGCAGCCTCTGTATAGACATACTCCACCGGGATTATCTTCAGGATCAATCATTGTGACCTCAAGCCCTAGGTCTGCCGCTAAGAATGCGGCTGGGTAACCACCCGGGCCTGCTCCAATAACTGCTAATTGTGTTTTGTTTTCGCCATTACTCATATTTGTCTCAAGTTAAAAGTGTTTAACCTTCCAGTGGAAGCTTGAAAGGTTCTTCGAGAGCTTCTATTACCCAGCGTAAAAATCTGATGGCATCAGCTCCATCTATTAGTCTGTGATCGTAGGAAAGAGAGAGAGGGAGCATAAGTCTCGGCAGGAAACCTCCATCAATATATACGGGCTCTACAGCGGAGCGAGAGATGCCCAGTATAGCGACTTCAGGGGTGTTTAGCACAGGGGAGAAGTATGTGCCGCCAATTCCGCCTAGATTAGTTATTGTAAAAGTCCCGCCCTGCAGCTCATCGACCGAGATTCTTTTGTTCCTGGCCTTTTCCGAGAGTTCGCTTAGCTCTACAGATAATTTTGTAATATTCTTTTTGTTTGCATCTTTTATAACCGGTACGAGAAGACCTCTATCAGTGTCTACGGCTATGCCAATGTTGTAGTATTTCTTATAAACAATCTCTCCATTTTCCATATCTACTGAAGCATTAAACTGAGGAAAGGCTTTAAGTGCGGATGCCATCACTTTTAGCAAAATTGAGGTCATTGTTAATTTGCCGCCTGCATTGACTACTTCGGGACCAAACTCTTTTCTGAGTTTCTCAAGCTCTGTAATATCGGCTTTGTCATACTGCGTTACATGAGGAGCTTTCCATGCCTCGGTTAAACGCTCTGCAGTAAGTCTTCGAACTTTGGACATAGGGGTACGGCTAATACCGCCCCATTTATCTGAATCTGTTTTTCCCTCAGAATCTTGAGTTTCTATTACGGGGGGTTCCGGAGGTTGTTTTTTGGTCTTAGTTTTAGGTTTTTTACCGGAACTAAAATTTCTGATGTCCTCTTCTGATATTCTTCCCCCAGGACCAGTTCCTTGTATCATTTTAATATCTACACCAAGCTCTCTAGCCATTCTTCTTATAGTGGGTGAGGCTGCCGCCGGGTTTTTGGATGCGGGTTCAGGGGCATCTAAGACTTCTTTTTCTTCTGAGCCTGTTGTTAAATCCTCTTTAGTTTTTAAATCCACTTCTGCTTCATCAAGTTCTTGATTTGTTGTGTCAGGTTTTTGAGGTTCCGGCTCAGGGTCGGCATTCATCTCTTCTTCTACTTCTTTTTCAGCAATTTCCTCTATTTCTTCATCTTCTGTTTTTGTTAGAGGTGCCTCTTTGGTTTTGGTGTCTTTTCCATTGCTTTTACCATCATCTATTGTTACCAGCAGTTGGCCAACTTTTATAGTATCGCCTTCGTTTACATGCACCTCTTTGATTATTCCTCCAGACGGCGCTGGAATTTCAATTGCGGCTTTATCAGTCTCGATTTCCAAAAGCGCCTGGTCTTCGGCAACTGTATCCCCGGCAGATACAAATACACCTATTACATCACCTGTTTCAATGTCTTCTCCAAGGTCGGGCAGTTTATATTCGATGGTCATTTAGTCTTACCCCTTGAGTTTATCTACTACTAATTATAGCTAGTCTCTTGCACAACTAAAATCAAATTAAAGTAATCAAAATTATGAAATCAAAGGATTAACTTTGCTAGGATTTATATTCATGTCCAATATAGCTTTTTCTACTATTGCAGGGTCGAGCTCTTTCTGCCATGTAAGCGATGCAAGTACAGCTAGAGTTATGTATCTCCAGTCTACTTCGAAAAAGTCTCTAAGAGCTTTACGGCTAGCGCTTCTTCCAAAACCGTCAGTTCCTAACGTAACGAGGGGGCGTGGAAGCCACTGAGAGATAGAATCGGGAAGAGCCATTACGTAATCTGAAGCTGCAACAAATACCCCCGGAGCGTCTTTTACGCACTCAGTTATATATGGGACTCTTTTTATTTCGGAAGGATGAAGCATGTTCCAGCGTTCTTTCTCAAGACCGTCTCTATATAGTTCTTTATAGCTAGTGACACTCCATACATCAGCAGCTACTCCATATTTCTCACCCAAGACTTCTTGTGCTTTTAGTACTTCGTTGAGGATCGTGCCGCTTCCGAAAAGCTGTGCGTGAAGTTTTGCTTCTTTATTCTCAGAATTTCTAAACTTATAGATGCCTTTTAATATTCCCTCTCTTGCGCCTTCAGGCATAGGAGGTTGAAGGTAGGTTTCGTTCATTACAGTGATGTAATAGAAGATATCTTCCTGTTCTACATACATTCGGCGGATGCCGTCTTGTATAATCACAGCTATTTCATATGCGAATGCCGGATCGTATGCTTTAAGATTAGGAACAGGGTATGCAAGCAAATGACTATGACCGTCTTGATGCTGTAGACCCTCACCGGCTAATGTCGTTCTTCCCGAAGTGCCGCCAACCATAAAACCTTTGCACCGCATATCTCCAGCGGCCCAGACAAGATCGCCAATTCTCTGAAATCCAAACATAGAATAGTATATAAAGAACGGTATAGTGTTGATTCCATGAGTTGCGTAAGCAGTGCCTGCGGCAATAAAGGATGACATAGAGCCCGCTTCTGTGATGCCTTCTTCCAGTATTTGGCCATCGACTGCTTCTTTGTAATAGAGAAGAGTTTCGGCATCGACAGGTTCATATAGCTGTCCGACATGAGAGTAAATTCCAACTTGTCTGAAAAGGGCTTCCATTCCAAATGTGCGAGCTTCATCGGGGACTATCGGAACGATAAGTTTGCCGATATTTTTGTCTTTTAACATCTTTGCAAGCATTCTAACAAATGCCATGGTTGTTGCGACTTCTCTATCACCTGAACCTTGATAAAATTCTTCAAAGAGTTTTTCAGAAGGGGCTTTTATCGGATCGCAAATTACCTCGCGCTTAGGAAGATAACCGCCGAGTTCTTGTCTTCTTTCTTTTATATATTTAATTTCCGGACTGTCATCAGGTGGTTTATAAAAAGGGGCTCTGGATATATCTTCATCTGAAATTGGTATATCAAAACGTTTCTTAAATAACTTAAGCTCATCTTCGTTAAGCTTTTTCTGCTGGTGTGTGATATTTCTGCCTTCCCCTGATTCACCTAGTCCATATCCTTTTATTGTTTTTGCTAGTATGACGGTTGGAGATCCTACGTTTTCAATAGCCGCTTTAAAGGCGGTAAAAATCTTTTCAGGGTCATGTCCCCCTCTTCTAAGTTTTTGAAGCTCGGTGTCTGATAGGTCTTTCACCATTTCCTTGAGCCTAGGATCTGTTCCAAAAAAATGATCTCTTATATATTCACCTGAAGCTACTGAATACTTTTGATAGTCTCCATCCAATGCGTCAGTCATTCTTTTTACCAGGATGCCATCCTCATCTTTTTCAAGTAAGGGGTCCCAGTTGCTACCCCACACTACCTTTATTACATTCCAACCTGCACCTCTGAAAATAGCTTCAAGCTCTTGTATTATCTTTCCGTTTCCTCTGACAGGACCGTCAAGGCGTTGGAGATTGCAGTTAACTACAAAAATCAGATTGTCCAGATGTTCTCTGGACGCAAGTGTTATAGCTCCTAGGGTTTCAGGCTCATCTGTCTCTCCGTCTCCCAAAAAAGCCCATACTCTTGCATCAGAGGGCTTTTTTAGGCCCCTGTCTTCCAAATACCGGTTAAACCTTGCTTGATAGATAGCCATTATAGGGCTAAGTCCCATAGAGACTGTAGGGAATTGCCAGAAATCAGACATTAACCATGGATGAGGGTATGAAGTTAGGCCCCCTTCCGGCTGTAAATCACGTCTAAAGTTTTGTAGGTCTTCTATGCAAAGTCGTCCTTCAAGAAATGCCCTTGCATATATTCCCGGAGCCGCATGACCTTGGAAATAAACGATGTCTCCTTCGTGGTTCTCGTTTCTACCCCGGAAGAAATGATTAAAAGCAACTTCATATAAAGCGGCAGCTGAGGCAAAAGTGGAGATATGACCGCCTATACCTTCCTCCAGTCTGTTGGCTCGAACAACCATTGCCATTGCGTTCCAGCGTATCAAGCTTCTGATTTTCCATTCTATTTTGGGATCCCCGGGATATTTTGGCTGTTTGGTCAGAGCAATAGTATTTATATATGGAGTGTTTGCTGTAAAAGGCAGCTTAACTCCTCTTTTCAGGGCGTGTATCTGGAGGTTCTTAATTAGCTTGGCAGCACGCTGATCGCCGTTATGATCCAATACATAGTCAAGCGATTCAATCCATTCTCTGGTTTCTAATTCTTCTTCTTTTGTATTCTTCTTAGGATCTTTCTTCATTTTATACCTAAATTTTACAACAGTTCAGGGTTTTTGGCTAACTTTCTTAACACATTATACATATTACCTTATTTTGATATCACTCTACAGAAATGGATTCTTACTATGTTGGGATAATTTCAATCAAAACCAATTTTAAAGCGTTACAAAGATTGACCACTGTAGTATTGAATATATAATATCTGCACTATGGAAAAATTTGACTTAACTGTAATTGGATCCGGACCCGGGGGCTACGTTGGAGCAATTAGAGCTGCGCAGCTTGGAATGAAGGTTGCAGTGATAGAGAGAGATAAACCTGGGGGTGTTTGCCTAAATTGGGGATGTATACCATCTAAGTCAATCTTAAAGTGTGCGGAAGTCTATCAATATTTCAATCATTCCGAGGACTTTGGCATACAACATAAAGGCTTGTCTTATGATTTTTCTAAAGTAATAGAAAAGAGCAGAAAGGCTTCTTCTACACTAAATAAAGGGGTTGAGTACTTATTAAAAAAGAACAAGATTACGCTTTTTAATGGTGTCGGAACATTGATTACAAATAATAAAGTTGGTGTAACTAGCGAAAATGATCAAATTGAAATAGATACTGCGAAGATAATGATTGCTACAGGGTCTGTTCCTGTAACACTTCCCGGTCTTGAGATCGATGGAAAGCTTGTGATGACAAGTGATGAAGCTATTTTCCACAGAGAGGTTCCGGATTCCGTCGTTGTTATTGGAGGGGGATATATAGGGGCTGAATTTGCTTATGTGTATAACTCTTTTGGAAGTAAAGTCACTATAGTGGAGATGATGGATAACATTATCCCTGGCGCAGATAAAGAAGTGGCGGCTGAGCTCCAAAGGTTGTTTAAGAAAAGTGGTATGACAATTCTGACAGGCACAAAATTCAAAGATATCAATAAGAAAAAGAAAACAGTTGATGTAATACTTGAAAACGTTTCAAATCAGGCAGAGACTAAAATTACAGCTTCCATGGTACTTGTTGCTGTTGGGAGAAGGCCAGTTGCCAACAATGCGCCCACTTCTCTAAGCTTTTACAAGAAAGGCGGAGATATTGGGCTTAGCGATTTAAGAATAGAGCTTGATGAAAGAGGCTTTATCAAGACAGATGATAACTATATGACTACCTGCAGCAATGTTTATGCAATTGGGGATATAATAGGCCCCCCACTCTTAGCTCACAAAGCTTCAGAGGAAGGTGTTGCAGCTGTTGAGATTATGGCAGGTCAGAATAGTAAAGTTCACTATAATAATATTCCGGGATGCGTTTATTGTCAGCCGGAGGTAGCTACTATAGGGTTTACAGAAGAGCAGGTGCAAGATCACGGATATGACTACAATGTCGGGAAATTTCCTTTCCGAGCAGTTGGCAAAGCTGTTGGAACAGGTGAAACTGACGGATTTGTAAAGATTCTGTCCGATAAAAGAACCGGTGAAATTCTTGGCACCCATATTATTGGACACGGTGCGACTGAATTAATTGCAGAGTTGGCTGTTGCCAGAACTCTGGAATCTACGCCCCTTGAGATAGCTATTACCTCTCATGCACATCCTACTCTATCTGAAGCTGTTATGGAGGCTGCTCTAGCGGCAATGGGAAGATCTAGAAATTCATAATGGTAAATATATAGTGGAAATCTAAATTATGGATACCTTAAACGTTTATAAAATCGGGTTAGTTCCCTATAAAGCTGCTCTTGATCTCCAGATGAGACTTCTTGAGAAAAGAAAAAATGGGGAGATTGGTGATACGCTTCTATTGCTTGAACACCCCCCTACTTTTACTATAGGTCGAAAAGGAGATAAGGAGCATTTACTTATAAACGAGAAGTATTTATCAGATCGTGGAATACATTTTGAAGAAATTAGTAGAGGTGGCGACATCACTTTTCACGGACCAGGTCAGCTGGTCGGCTATCCAATTGTAGATCTGAACTCCAGAGGCAAAGATGTTCATAAATATTTGAGAGGCCTAGAGGAATTTATCGTCTCAGTACTTGAAGATTTTGACATTGAAGCTAACAGAATAGAAGGTTTAACAGGTGTTTGGGTTAAGGGGCATAAAATTGCTTCAATAGGAGTTGGAGTAAAAAGATGGATTACATATCATGGTTTTGCTCTTAATGTTAATACAGATCTATCCTATTTTGACATGATCGTTCCTTGTGGTATTCCTGATGTAACAATGACTTCTATTGGTGGATGGTTAGGAAAGAAGGATGAGCTGCCCATGGAAGAAGTTGAGGAAGCTGTCATAAAAGAATTTATTAAGACTTTTGAGTTTGATAATGCTAAAGTATTGACTACTTTTGATAATGCCACCGAGAATTTATTAGAAAAGGATTTGCTGATAAATGTTCAATTAGATGTTGAGAAAGATAAAGATCTTCTCATATAAAAATCTTAACAATATAAATCCTCGCTTTTTCAAGCTAAACTCTTTCTATGCTTTTCGCCCGATTTTTACTAATTGCTTTCCTTAGTCTTTTTCTTTTCACTTCTATAACTCTTATGGCTTCGGTTGATAACCTTGTAGTTCCAGAGAGATTTCAAATAGATGAGTATGCTGCAGGATTGGGAAGCCCAAGGTTTATGGCGCTTAGTCCTGACAATGTTCTTTTTGTTACCGTTATCGGGGACGGAACTGTTGTAGCCCTACCTGATAGAAATATGGATGATAAATCAGATGAAGCGATTACCTTTATAAAGGGGCTAAAACGTCCTCACGGAATAGCTTTTCATAATGGTTATGTATATGTTGGAGAAACCAATCAGATAGTTAGATATAAGTATAACGGCTTTGAAAAGGAACATGGGAACAAAGAGGTAATTGTTCCGGATCTTCCAACCAAGGGGCATTTTACGAGGACCGTCTCGTTTGGACCTGATGGAAAGATGTACGTTTCAATCGGTTCCTCCTGTAATGTCTGTGTTGAAAAAGATAAAGGGCGTGCAACTATTATGCGGTTTAATCCAGATGGTACAGGCGGTGAGATCTTTGCGACAGGGCTTAGAAACTCAGTAGGACTTACATGGAATTCCAAAACTAACGATTTATGGGCTACTGATAATGGTAGAGATTGGTTAGGAGAGAATCTGCCCCCTGATGAGGTAAACATAATCAAAGAAAATAAAGATTATGGCTGGCCCTATTGTTATAGTGATAAAATCCCTGACCCAGATTTTGATAATCCGGAGCGATGTAAAAATACTATTGCCCCAATTGTAGAGCTACAAGCCCACTCGGCCCCTTTAGGATTGACATTTTATGAGGGTACAATGTTCCCTCCAGAGTATCAGGGTGATCTCTTTGTAGCTTTTCATGGTTCATGGAACCGCTCAATACCAACCGGATATAAAGTAGTTAGAGTTAATATGAAAGATGGAAAGCCTCAGCGGATTGAAGATTTTGCTTCTGGCTGGATGACTGTAACAAAGAAGTCTGGAAGGCCAGTTGATGTCTTAGTCGGCAAAAAAGGTGAACTGTATATCTCGGATGACTTAGGTGGAATAATTTATAGAATTACATCACAGTAGCTATATTCTTTAGTTTTTAGGAAAAGAAGCTCAATAAGGTCAGGCAATTAATCGATATAGTTTGAGTAAAACATCAAACATGTTGTGATGTTTTGTTAAGTATTGTCTGTATCTGACTGTCTTTATTGATTATATCTGTTAAATAATTGGTAAGTATGGAACTAGTTTTAAGCCTCGGGTACGCCTTTGTTTTTCTGATTAAAAAGATAATATAGAATCAAAACAATTGTTATAGCAATTAAGATAAATTTTACTAGAGCAGCGCTAGATGCCAGGAATATTAACACAGTACTGAGGCTCCCAGTATTTTGCAGCTGAAATAACAAAAGAGTATTCTCGATAATATCCAGCACACCTGCAATAATAGGAATGGAAAACAGGGTCAATGCTCTATCGTAATCAATTCCTCTTAGCAATGAACCCAGTAAATTGCTTAGAAAGCCTATATAAGAAAATATGAAGAGATAATCCACCCATAACATAATCAAGTGTGAGCGTATACCATCCTCTCCGCATTGGTTAATTATCTGATTCAAGCCCGATTTGGTAAATACAAGCTCAAGAGATATCATGTCGGGGCAGCCCGGCGGTCTTAACTGCGCATCTAAAATCACCATAACCAAGGCATTAAGAGCAAAAAACATGCCGGTGAAGATTAAGTATTGTTTTACCGCTAGCAGTTGGAATAGAAAATCTATAATTTTTTTATACATAAGAATCTCTCTCAAGTTAAGTTCGCATATGAGTATGCAGGATAAACGTAAACAATCAATATTAAGCCTATAACTCTATGAAACAATCTTGTTGCTCCATTATGTTGTGCTAGAATTCTTATAACTAAAAAATTTATGGAGATAGTGTGGAAAATGAGCAATTCAAGAATAGAGCAACTAAGAATACTTCTTAAGAAAGATCCCAATAACCCTTTGGGAAGATATGGTCTTGCAAATGAGCTCTTTAAGTCTGAATTATATGAAGAAGCTATAGTCGAAATACAAGAGTACCTAGACCTTAAGGATGACGAAGGCGCAGTATATCGTATGTTGGCTGAATGTCATATTAGAACAGGGAATATAGAAAATGCAAAAGAGGCTTATGCAAAGGGAATTGAAGCTGCGAACCGTCATGGACACCCTAGTATGGCTGAGGAGTTTGAAGAAGCTATAGAATTTCTTGATGAATAAATTTTATTGTTATTGGTGAAGGAGATACTAAAGATGGGGAATATTTTCGAGGCCGCCAGAATTGATGAGTTAGATTCAGGGCAAGCAAAATTGGTTGAAATTGAGGGTAAGGAAATAGCCCTTTTTAACTGTGATGGTACATACTATGCAATAGACAATGAATGCACCCATGTGGGAGGACCTCTTTGCGAAGGCGAAATTGATGGTAGCACAGTTGTATGCCCATGGCACGGGGCGGAATTTGATCTTAAATCAGGAGAGGTTTTGGCTCCGCCTGCTGAAGAAAATATAAATACTTATAAAGTTCATATTGATGGGGATTTAATAAAAATAGAGATCTAAATCTATCTTCTTCGAAAATTTATATCTATAAATATTGCGATAAATAACCCCCTTGGATTTAATTAAAAAAGGGTCCATACTTATTCATAGGGTCAAATTGTTTTAATACTTTTACTTAGTTCTGAGCTTAAGTTTAACGATCAGTAGATTGTGATCATGGATAATAAAGTAAATAGAGAAATAGACTGGCTTTTTGTCGATATGAACTCCTATTTTGCATCTGTCGAGCAACAGCTTAGACCCGAATTAAGGGGTAAACCTACGGTTGTCGTGCCTGTTATGGCCGACAGTACATGCTGTATAGCTGTTAGCTACGAGGCTAAGAAATACGGCATAAGGACCGGAACCAAGGTTGCAACAGCAAAGAAGCTTTGCGGTACTCTAAACGTAGTTCAAGCAAGACCGACTCTATATATCGAGCGCCATAACAAGATTGTCTCAGCTGTAAGGGATGTTCTGCCAATAGACAAAATTCATTCAATTGATGAGATGTCGTGCAGGTTAAGTGGCAGAGATAAAAAATATGATAATGCTGTTGCTCTGGGTCATGAGGTGAAAGAATCTATTAAGAGGCATGCAGGCGAATCTCTTCTTTGCTCAGTTGGTCTTGCGCCCAACCGTTTTATTGCAAAAGTTGCAAGCGGTATGAAAAAACCAGATGGTTTTACTGTAATAACCAAAGAAGATTTGCCCCATACTCTCTATCCTCTCTCACTCAGAGACTTGCCTGGTATAGGCAAAAATATGAGTGCTCGCCTTAAAAAACATAATGTTCATAATGTAGAGGATCTTTACTCTTTGTCAGGGGATCGGTTTTTGGATATCTGGAATAACATTGAGGGTAAGCGCCTCAGTCAGCTCTTAGCTGGTGAGGATATGGCAGAGAAACAGACCAAGAGGAGAAGCGTGAGCCATTCACATGTATTACCCCCTGAGATGAGAAATGATGAACGCATGCGCGCTGTTTTGATAAGATTAATACACAAAGCTGGCTTTAGGCTTAGAAGGCTGAGATATCTGGCTGGGAATATAACAATTAAAGTGAAATATTTTAACGCTAAAAATAGCTGGAAAAAAAGGCTCAACATAGGAAAGCGCCATGACACGCAGAGTCTTATTAAAGCTTTTTCAGATATCTGGAAAGAAAGGCCCCGGGGGCTCACACCTCTTAGCGTAGCTGTAATTCTGTCTGAGCTAACACCAATTAATGAGACAAGCTACTCTCTTTTCTCAAATGAATTTAAACAGGATAAATTGGCGAGCGCTCTTGATGAGATAAATGAGAAGTATGGAACTAATAGTATATATTTCGGCTCAATGCATGAGGCTTCGGAATCAGCGCCTCTTCGTATAGCGTTTACCTCAATTCCCGATGTAGTTGCTGAAGGTACAAAAGCAGAACGTGCTACCTTATCGGAACAAAAGTAAAAAGCCCATTTTATATTTTATCATAAATTGTTCTATAGTATGAAGTGTTAAGGGATTTAGTCTTTTGGGAAGGAAAAAAGATATTGATCTGTATCTTTAGAGACCTCGAAATTTTTTGATGTGACTTTATTTACAAACCTTATGGACTTGCCGTCCGTTACCAAGTTCCAGTTTTGCGGTGTTTGTAGAACATCAGGCATCTTTTCTTTTATGAAATCAAGAATATCGCGGAAACGGTTTACATGTATGCCGTTTTTTTGAAGAGATATGAGCCACCTGAGAACAATAAAATCTTCAGTGGAGTAAAGTTTGGGAACCCCCTTTCCCTGTGACTTTTTCAGACTCGGAACTAAGAGCCCTGTATGCTCATAATAGTAGAGGTGATCAAAGTCGAGTTTAATTCCCTCAAGCGCCTCAATGAGATGAATTATATCTATACTCTTAAGCCCCCTCTGGGCTTTCTTTATTGTAATCCCCTTAGTCTTGACTTCTTTTGCGATCTCTTTTGACCCAGGGGATCCTGAGATATAACCTGAATCCATAGTTTCAAAACTATCATAAAGAATCTGTCAGTTCAATCATTCTTGACAGCGGGTACAGTGCTATCTATTTTTCTAGATACAAAATTAAGGAGATAAAGTTATGACAAATGGTCAGAAACTAAGAAAAATCTTATCAGATCCCGGGATTTTAGTTCTACCGGGGGTACATGATTGTGTAAGTGTTAAAATTGCCGAGAAGATTGGTTTTGAGGTGGCATTTACAAGCGGATTTGGCATATCGGCAACAATGTTAGGTCGGCCAGATTTTGGTTTTTTAACAGCAACAGAGATGCTTTGGAGCGTAAGTCGAATTGTGAACTCAGTAGACATACCAGTTGTTGTAGATATAGATACCGGATATGGAAACCCTTTAAATGTGATACAAACAGTAGAAGAAGTTGTGAGGATTGGAGGGGCCGGAATAATTCTTGAAGACCAACAGTGGCCCAAGAAGTGTGGACATTTTGATGGCAAGCGAGTTATAACTCCACAAGAGCATGTAGAGAAGATACGTGCTGCTGTGCAAGCACGTGGGGATAGTGGGTTGGTTATAATCGGGCGCACCGACTCCAGGGCTTCTAATGGTCTCGATGAAGCTATTAATAGAGCAAGAGCATACTTTGAAGCAGGAGCAGATATCGTTTTTATAGAGGCGCCTCAAAGTGTGGAGGAGCTTAAGCAAATTGCTACAGCCTTTGATGAGGGAGTCCCGCTCTTTGCCAATATGGTTGAGGGAGGAAAGACCCCATTTTTAAGTGCCAAGGAATTAGAGGAGTTGGGTTATAAAATAGTTGTTTACCCACTTGCAGGTTTATTTTCGGCAACTAAAGCCATTGAATACTGTTTCGCTCATTTGAAAGAGAACGGAACGACAGAAGGATTTGGAGACATGCTCAAATTTAAGGATTTTGAAGAGGTAATTGAAACTGCAAAGTACAGGGATTTGGAATCTAAGTTTAAATCTAGTTCGTAAGATTTAATAATGAGCTTAGATCTAAAGCATTGCCGTTTAGTTTTATCTGCCCTAAGCCATAGGTAGCCTCTATTTCATAATTGCCGTCTTTGATTATAAGTATTTCTTGATCCAGCATTTCTTTGATTTCAGACTGAGATCTAGCCTTTCCTAGAGTTTGGAGTTCTTTTTCTGAAGG
>Ga0209633_10002157_pt1 | contig 19339 bp, 16 predicted proteins | sample Cruoilmetagenom1_FD_187290 | JGI IMG/M metagenome (GOLD analysis project Ga0209633, IMG submission 187290) | Oil polluted marine microbial communities from Coal Oil Point, Santa Barbara, California, USA - Sample 1 (SPAdes) (version 2) | ecosystem: Environmental > Aquatic > Marine > Oil seeps ... | reverse complement strand
GTGCATAGCGCCGGTGTCAGGGTCAAGAACTAGCGTGCAAGGGTGGCGTGTGATCCGGTTGTTATCGAGGATTTCAAGGGCTTGCCTGTCAGGGTGTGGCAGCAGCAGGATTTCCAGACTGCCACCGCAGGGCAGCACCAGATCCGCATATTTCGAGCCAATACCATAAAGGATACGCATTGGTTTACCCGATTTAAGCGCCGTTTTGGCGTGATGTTCAATATCGGATTCAATGCAGCCGGATGTCAGCGTGCCAACCCTGTGACCATCGGCCAAGATTGCCATCATTGCCCCTAGCGGGCGGTAAGATGGCCCTTTGATGCCGACAATAATGGCCAAAACACCGCCATCTGCGGCCCTTAGCAATGCGTTTACCGGGTCACGGTTTTGGGTTTGGATCTTTGCATTCATCGGCTTTGCCAGTCGCAATTTCTACGGAACCGTGATCATAGGCAGCTGATTTGGAACAGCAAGGGGCTTGACCGAAATGGGTTGGGCGGTCACCTTTGGGGCCACGCGCTTGCATAATAATTCAAGGTATTCGTCCCAATGATCCAGCCCCCTTCCTCAATTGATGACACAATCGCCATGCTGGCCACGCAAAACTATATTTGTAATCGCGGGCTGGGGACGGTGGCGTTTTTGTCGCTGAGCCTTGGCAAGCCATTGTTCCTTGAGGGCGAGGCCGGCGTGGGCAAAACCGAGATTGCCAAGGCGATTGCCGCGGCGCTTGGGCGGCGGTTGATCCGGTTGCAATGCTATGAAGGGCTGGACGCGGCTTCGGCGATTTACGAGTGGAACTTTGCCGCCCAGATGATCGCCATTCGCACGGCTGAGGCTGCGGGAGGGACGGATCGGGCGGCCCTAAAGGATGAGCTGTTTTCCGAAGACTATCTGATCCGCCGCCCGTTGCTTGAGGCGATGGAGGATCACCCCGAGGGTCCGCCGATTTTGTTGATTGACGAGGTCGATCGCACCGACGAGCCGTTCGAGGCGTTTTTGCTAGAAGCGCTGTCGGATTTTCAGGTGACGATCCCTGAATTGGGCACGGTCAAGGCGTCCGAGCCGCCGATCGTGATCCTGACGTCGAACCGCACCCGCGAGGTGCATGATGCGCTTAAGCGGCGGTGTCTGTATCATTGGGTCGACTACCCTGATTTTCAGCGCGAAGTTGACATTTTAATGCAGCGGGTGCCGGAGTGTGCCGCCACATTGTCAGCCGAAATCGTCGCCTTTGTGCAGCGATTGCGCGGGCAAGACTTGTTTAAAAATCCCGGCGTGGCCGAAACCGTCGATTGGGCACGCTGTTTGGTGGCGCTGGATGTGGTGTCGCTGTCGCCCGAAATGGTGACTGATACCTTGGGGGCGGTGCTGAAATATCAAGACGACATCGCCAAAATCGCCGGGTCCGAGGCGGCGAGCATATTGGATGCCGCCCGGGTCGATATTGCGCGGGTGGCCTAGGCGTGGCGTTGGTCAGTTTGGCGCAAACCGAGGGTCGGCTGCTGGACAATATCGTGCATTTCGCGCGGGCTTTGCGCAAGGCGGGCGTGCGGGTTGGCACCTCGCAAGTGCAGACCGCGATTGAGGCGGTGCAAGTGGCGGGGTTTAGCAAACGGATTGATTTTTATTACACCCTGCGCGCGGCCTTGATAATGCGGCCGGAACATCTGGAAACCTATCATCAGGTGTTCCATTTCTTTTGGCGGGATCCGGAATATTTAGAGCGCATGATGAAGATGATGTTGCCGCTGGTGCAAGCTATGGGGGGGGAGGAAGAGGCCACGCAGAAACCAGCCGAGCGCCGCGCCACCGAGGCGTTGATGGATGATCTGGAGCGGCCAAGCGAGACACCCGAGCAGGAGGAAGTCGAGCTGGAAGCGCAGTTCAGCCAATCCGGCGACGAGATTTTGCGGGGCATGGATTTTGAGCAAATGAGCATCGCGGAAATGGCCCAAGCCGTCAAAGCCATCCGCAGGTTAAAACTGCCCGTCGCCCCGTTGAAAACGCGGCGCTATCAGCCCGCAAGTCAGGGGCGCAAACCCGACATTCGCCGCATGATGCGCCGCTCGCTGCGCAAAGGCGGCGAGATTGATCGGATGCTGTTAAAGCGCCCGCAAACCCGTGCGCCAAACCTTGTGGCGCTTTGCGATATCTCGGGGTCGATGTCGGCCTATGCGCGGATGATGATGCATTTTTTACATGCGCTGATCTGGGCGCCGAACCCCGAATGGCGCAAGGTGCATGGCTTTACCTTTGGCACCCAGCTGACCAATGTGACCCGCGCGTTGCATTTGAAAGACGTTGATTTGGCGTTGGCGGCAGCGGGGCAGGACGCACCCGATTGGCAGGGCGGCACCCGGATTGGCACGGCGCTGCACCGGTTTAACCGCGACTGGTCGCGCCGCGTTTTGGGCCAGGGCGCGGTGGTTTTGCTGATCACTGATGGGTTGGAATGTGGCGACGCGACCCAACTGGAACGCGAGGTCGAACGCCTGTCCTTATCGTGCCATCGCCTGATCTGGTTGAACCCGCTTTTGCGCTGGGACGAATTCAGCCCAAAGGCGCAAGGCATTCGGGCCATCCTGCCGAAGGTGGATAGTTTTTACGGCTGTCATTCGTTGAATTCGCTGGCAGAGTTAAGCCATGCTTTGAGTGGATCGGGTGAAAAACAACGGCTGATGCAGATGTTGTGAGGTAAAAAAGACGTGAATTTTAACAGGCTTGCGCCGAATCAAAGCAGCGGTATGATGTTTCGTTATGACAATAAAAGATTGGTATGACTTTATATGGACATGACCGGCGAATACCAAATCGCAGCCCCACGTGATGTGGTTTGGGCCGCTTTGAATGATGCTGAAGTGCTAAAAGCCTGCATCCCGGGATGTCAGGAGCTTGAGAAAACCTCGGACACCGAAATGAACGCCAAGGTTGTTTTAAAGATCGGGCCGGTGAAGGCGAAATTCAAAGGCGAGGTTGAGTTGATCAACATTTCAGCCCCCGCCAGTTACACCATTCAGGGCGAAGGGTCAGGCGGTATTGCCGGATTTGCCAAGGGCCACGCCGATGTTGTTTTGGTCGAAGAGGGCGAAGGCACCATTTTAAGCTTTACCGCGCACGCCAATGTAGGCGGCAAGATCGCCCAGCTGGGCAGCCGTCTGATTGATTCAACCGCCAAAAAACTGGCCAACAAGTTTTTCGATAACTTTCACGAATATCTAAGCGATGAGGCCCCAGAGGTAGAGTAACCGAATGGGTCCATAAAATCAGTGCGAACAGCAAGATTCGCCGGTCAGGGAGGACCATATGACAACGATAAAGATGACAGTAAATGGCAAGGCGGTCAGCGGGGATGTCCCCGATCAGACGCTTTTGTCAGAGTTTCTGCGCGAAAACCTGCGCCTGACCGGCACCCATGTCGGCTGTGACACCAGCCAGTGTGGTGCTTGCGTTGTGCATATTAACGGCAAGCCTGTAAAAAGCTGTTCGACCTTGGCGGTGTCGCTGGAGGGGGCCGAGGTGATGACCGTTGAGGGGCTTTCCAGTGGCGAGTTGCACCCGATGCAACAGGCCTTTAACGACAATCACGGCCTGCAATGCGGGTTTTGCACACCGGGGATGATTATGACCGGCGTTGACATGGTGGCGCGCTACAAAGCCGAGGGCAAAGAGCTGACCCATGACGCCATTCGGGCCGAGTTGGAGGGCAACATTTGCCGCTGCACGGGCTACCATAACATCGTGAAGTCCATCGAGGACGCTGCCACAAAAATGTGATTGGCACGCGCCATGGCCGCGGCCCAAACGGGTTTGCCGGATCTGGATCAGCGATGCACAGACAGGGAGAATATAGATGAGCACAGGAATTGGAGCCCCGGTAAAACGCAAGGAAGACAAGCGTTTCACAACCGGCCAAGGCAAATACACCGACGACATTCGCAAAGACAATCAGGCCTACGCGGCCTTCGTGCGCAGCCCGCACGCCCACGCCAAGGTAAAGGGCATTGATGCAAGCGAAGCCCTGGCGATGGACGGGGTGATCGAGGTGTTGAATGGTCATCAGCTGACCGGCGATGGCATTGGCAACATCATTTGCGGCTGGGCCGTAAATTCAAAGGACGGCAGCCCGATGAATATGGGCGCATGGTCGGCGCTGGCCACCGAAAAAGTGCGCTATGTCGGCGATGCTGTGGCGGTTGTGATTGCCGAAACGCAAAGCTTGGCGCGGATTGCCGCCGAGGCCGTCGAGGTGGATTACGAGCCTTTGCCGGTGATTGCGCATGTGATGAATGCCATGCGCGATGGCGCCCCGCAAATCCACGAAAACGCCCCCGGCAATCTGATTTATGATTGGGAGCTTGGCGATGAGGCCGCCACCGACGCGGGCCTTGCCTCTGCGGCGCATATCACCTCGATTGATCTGACCAACAATCGCTTGTCGCCAAACCCGATGGAACCCCGCGCGGCCATCGCCACCTACGACGAGGCCGAGGAACATTACACGCTCTATACCACCAGCCAAAACCCGCATGTGGCGCGGCTGGTTTTGTCGGCGTTTTACAATGTTGCGCCTGAAAATAAACTGCGGGTGATTGCGCCCGATGTTGGTGGCGGTTTCGGGGCCAAGATTTATATCTACCCCGAGGAAATCACGTGTCTTTGGGCGTCAATGAAAACCAACCGGTCGGTAAAATGGACCTGTGATCGCGGCGAGGCGTTTATCACGGACGCACATGGGCGTGACCATGTGACGACGGCGAAAATGGGCTTTGATGCGAACAACAAAATTGTTGGGTTCAAGGTTGATACCGTGGCCAACATCGGCGCGTATATGTCGCTGTTTTCGTCCTCGGTGCCGACGTATCTGTATGCGCCGCTGCTGTCGGGGCAATACGATATCCAGAACATCCACTGCAACGTGCGCACCTATTACACCAACACGGTGCCGGTTGATGCCTATCGTGGCGCTGGCCGTCCCGAGGCGACCTATCTGGTCGAGCGGATGATGGAAACCGCGGCGCGTGAATTGGGCATGGATCCGGCCGAATTACGGCGGATTAATTTTGTTCAATCCTTCCCGCATCAAACGCCGGTTTTGATGGCCTATGACGCAGGCGATTTCCCGAAAATTCTGGATATGGCGCAAGGGTCTGCGGATGTTGCAGGGTTTGCCGCCCGCAAAGCCGAGGCCGCCACGCGTGGCAAATTGCGCGGTCTTGGATATTCCACTTTCATTGAGGCTTGTGGCTTGGCGCCATCAAAGGCGGCAGGGTCGCTCGGGGCTGGTGTTGGTCTGTGGGAATCCGCCGAGGTGCGGGTTAATCCGGTTGGCAGCATCGAGGTTTTGACCGGCAGTCACAGCCACGGACAGGGGCATGAAACCACGTTCGCGCAGATCGTGGCGGAACGTTTTGACATCCCGATCGAAAGCATCAACATCGTGCATGGCGATACCGATAAGGTGCAGTTTGGCATGGGCACTTACGGGTCACGCTCGGCCCCTGTGGGCATGTCGGCGGTGGTCAAAGCGATGGACAAAGTCGAGGCCAAGGTCAAAAAAATCGCCGCACATACTTTGGAAGCCTCGGAAGATGACATCGTCATCGAGGGCGGCCAAGTGAAGGTGGCGGGCACCGACAAAGCCATGGCGTGGCACGAGGTGGGCCTAGCCGCCTACATCGCGCATGATTTGCCCGATGGCATGGAGCCTGGTTTGAAAGAAACCGCGTTCTTTGATCCGGTGAATTTCTCGTTCCCGTCGGGGGCATTTATTTGCGAGGTCGAGGTCGACCCTGATACCGGCGAGACCGAGATCATCCAGTTCACCGCAGCCGATGATTTTGGCACCATCATCAACCCGCTGATTGTCGAGGGCCAAGTGCACGGCGGCGTGACCCAAGGCATTGGGCAGGCGTTGTTGGAGCAAGTGATCTATGATGACGAAGGCCAGCTGTTGACCGGATCCTACATGGATTACACCATGCCACGGGCCGCCGATGTGCCGGATTACGTTGTCAGCCACCACGAAGGCAGCCCAAGCCCGAACAATCCGCTTGGGGTGAAAGGCTGTGGCGAGGCCGGTGCCATCGGTGCGCCACCCGCGGTGATCAATGCGATCACCGACGCGATTGGCAGCAATGATCTGGCGATGCCAGCAACCCCACAGGCCGTTTGGCGCGCACTTCAAGGTGCCAAACCTGTGGCAGCAGAGTAGGGAGGAGCAGACATGTATCCGGTAAAATATCACAAAGCGACATCAATAGCCGAGGCAACAGCTGCCCTTTCGGCGGGCGAAGATGCGACGATTTTGGCGGGCGGGCAAACCCTGCTGGCCACCATGAAACAGCACCTTGCAGCGCCCAGCGATCTGGTCGACATTCGCGGCATTGCAGACCTGAACGGGGTCTCCGTTGAGGGCGACACGCTGACAATTGGCGCTGCAACAAACCACCGTGATGTGGCGATGAATGCGGATGTGCAAAAGCTGTGTCCGGCGCTGGCTGAATTGGCGTCGAATATTGGCGATCCGGCGGTGCGCAACGCGGGCACCATTGGCGGGTCCCTCGCCAATAATGACCCGGCGGCGGATTATCCGGCGGCCATTTTGGCGCTGAATGCCACCATCGTTACCAACCGTCGCGAGATTGCGGCGGATGATTATTTTGAGGGCCTGTTTGGCACAGCCCTTGACGACGGCGAGATCATCACCGCCGTTAAAATCAAATCCCCCAGCAAGGCAGCCTATGTCAAATTCGCCCAACAGGCATCGTTGTTTGCGCTGGTCGGGGTGTTTGTGGCGGACGGGGCAGGCGGCGTGCGCGTCACTGTGACCGGCGCTGGCGAGGACGGTGTTTTCCGTCAATCCGCCATGGAATCCGCCTTGGCTGCAAGTTGGTCAGCAGGCGCCCTTGAGGGTGTGGATGCGTCAGAAGAGGGCATCATTTCTGATCTGCACGGATCAGCTGATTACCGCGCGCATTTGATCAACGTGATGGCCAAACGCGCTGTGACAGCGGCCTAAATTAACGAATTACCCGCCATGCCTTTTATCGGCGTGGCGGGTTTTTTGCGGCTTAAACCCAGCCGCCAAGGTTCTCGTCAATCAGGGTTTTTAACATGTCGATTGACCCTGCGCTGTCATTTAAACAGGGGATGACCGAGCAGTTTTCGCCCCCCGCTTTGATGAATTTTTCAACCGCGCGGATGTGCAGTTCTTCCAGTGTTTCGATGCAGTCGGTGGCAAACCCCGGCGCAACGATGGTCAGGTTTTTCACCCCGTCTTGGGCCAGCTTAATCGCGGTGTCTTCGGTGTCGGGGGTCATCCAAACGGTGCGGCCAGAGCGGGATTGATAGGTCAGCAACAGCTGCCCCTCACTAAGCCCCAATTCCTGACGTAACAGCGCGACGGTTTCTTCGCAGTGCTGCTGATACGGATCGCCCTTTTTGATGAAATCAACCGGCAACCCATGCAAGGAGGCGATGGTGACATCAGGGGTCCAAGCAAGTGTGGCGTGATGGGCGCGGATGCTGTCGGCCAGCGCTTTGATATGGGCGGCGTGATTGTAATAGGGCGCTATGGTGCGGATGGTCGGCTGATGGCGCATGGCTTTCAGCACATCAAACACATTGTCCATCGCGGTGCCGGTGGTGGCCCCACTATATTGCGGATATAGCGGCACCAGCAGGATGCGGCTGCAGCCCTGATCGGCCAGCCGTTGAAGCGCATCGTCAATGGAGGGTTTTCCGTAGCGCATCGCCCAATCCACAACCACATTTGCGTGGCCCGCAAAGACCTGCGAAATGGCGTCTGATTGGGCGCGGGTGACGGTTTTTAAGGGGGATTCATCCAGTTCACGGTTCCAGATCAGATCATAGGCGCGCCCGCTGGATTTGGGCCGCTTGCGCAGGATGATGCCATTCAGCACCAACCACCAGACCAAACCGGTGGATTCAACCACCCGTTTGTCCGACAGGAACTGCTTAAGATAGCGGCGCATCGAGGCATAATCGGTGGCCTCGGGCGTGCCCAGATTGATCAGCAAAATACCGATCTGATCGGGATCACCCATAGCTGAGGATTTTGATTTTATCTTGATCGGTTCGGTGGATGGCATTTGTACTTCTGTCCCCATTGGCTATGCGCCGCAACGCAGGAATGCCAAGCAGTTTGATGTTTGAAATGCCGTTAAATTCGATAACGCCACGTTCTTCAAGGTCTTTGAAACAGCGGCTGACGGTTTCCGGCTGCATGCCCAGATATTCGGCCAGGTCAACACGGCGCACCGGAATGACGACAGTGTTTTCCGATGTCGTCACGGTCTGGCGACGCTTACATTCAAAGATAAACGACACCAGTTTTTCCAGCGCGTGTTTCTTGGCCAGATCAGCCGAGTGATCAATCGCGCGGTAGGTCTGTTTGCGAATGTTGTTAAAGACAATGCGCAGGGCCTCCGGGTTTTTCTCAACGATATCCTCAAAGATGGCGGGGGACAGGCGGCACAGCTTGACCTTGTTCAAAGCAATCAACTGGCCCCGGCTGCGGTTGTCGATGCCGCGCATGTCAATGATGTCACCGCGCATGAAAAGCGCCGCGATGGTTTTGCGGCCATCCTCCAGCAAATGCTGCAGGCTGATCACGCCAGATGATATGGTGATCACGGGCCATGTCAGCATCTCTTCGGCCTCGATGCTTTCGCCGCGCTTTAGGGTCGCTGTGCGGGATTTGCCACTTAACGCATCCAACTCATCCGATGTGATATTGGCGCAAAAGCTGCTCACATCAGTTGAGAGCGCGCATTCCTGACATTTGACGGCTGTGGGTTTTGACATGCAGGCGGGTATCCTTGGACGTTAATTTTTTGGGGATCAGGGAGGAATTGAAAAGACTCAAACTCGGCCCCAATCTGTATTATTGGCCAATAGCTAACCAAAGGATGTAACGACCAAATTTTGAATCTGTTACATTGCGTTTCCAAATGTAAAGAATTGTAACAAACCCTATGGCCCACTGGTGCAACGGGGGCGGGTTTGGCAAATGTCAGGCGGGAACCAATTTTTCGAAAGGTCAGAAAATGCACCGGATATTGATTGTCTTTGGGCTGACCACATTGGTGATGTTGTTCATTTTTAACAGCGCAGATTGGTATGCCAATGAATCTGCCCTGCCGCGGTATTGCGAAAATCCTGCTCAGGCCGTTGCTATTGTTGAGGAAATCCTAACCAGCCCAACCCCGGGCGAGGGCGAAAAACGCCGCCCCTATATCATTGCGGCCAAGTTGATTTTTCTGGTGCCCCAAGAACAGGGGGAAACCATGCCCGCGTATCTGGACCGTTTGCGCAGCCGCATTTCGCAGTCTTGCGGCGTGGTGTTCTAGAGGGGGTGTTCCGCTCCAAGACAACGCTGCCCCATAAAAATCCTTAATCTTGATGGCCATCAATTACAGTGCGCCCGGATTATGGTGTGCTTTGCTGACCAAATTAATGCGCAAGATACGTGAGCAATGGCAGGGCTATGTCTGGGAAAAACGAAAACACAATGTTGGGTAAGGTGGTGTTCACGCTGACCGCGGCCGCCATGCTGTATTTTTTCTGGTGGTTGCTGCTTTACGACCACGGCGTCGTTTCGATCCATCACTAAAGCGCAGACGACAAGAAATAAGGAAGTCCAGATGTTGGGAAACAAGTGGGTGGTGTTTGTGGTGGCTTTGATTGTCTGGGCCGCCGTTTTCTATTTCATCGACAAATCGATCATGGAATTTCAGGGTCTGCCGGTCGGCGCTGATCTGATGCCGGTTTAGGGGGCTTGTTATGAGACATACACATCTGCTGGCTCTGATCGCCGTATTGATCGCTGCTATCGCCCCCGATTTACTGCTTGCCGCCACCGAAGAGGCCGCGGCCGTTCTGGAAGGCGCGCCCAAACCCTCGCGGCTGGATTATCCGATGATTGGCAACGTCAGCGCCCGCACGGTGGTCTGGAGTGCTGCGCAAATGCACCTGTTCCTCGCGGCCTTTGTTTTGGCCGTGCCGCTGTTCGCCATCGCCACCGAATTTATGAGCGTGGTAACCGGCGATGACCGGTTCGACAATATGGCGCGCGAGTTCATGAAAATCACTATGGCGGCCTATTCGCTGACCGCTTTGGTTGGTGGTGGCCTGCTGTTGTCCCTGATGGTGTTTTACCCGGATTTGATGGGGTATATGGTCAAGGTGTTCCGGGGCCAGATGTTGATTTACGCCATGTTGTTTGGTCTGGAATCCATCACCCTCTATGTTTATTTTTACTCATGGGACGCGCTGCGTCGCGGCAATCGCAAATATTACCACATGTCCATTGGCCTGTTGTTGAACACGGTTGGCCTGACCCTGATGTTCATCGCCAACGCCTGGACCAGTTTTATGATGTCACCTGCTGGCGTGGATGCCGTATCAGGGGCCGTCACAGGCACTGTCTGGGAAGCCACGCGCAACCCGTTGTGGAACCCGCTGAACCTGCATCGCTTCTTGGCCAATATCGCCTATGGCGGTGCGATTGTCGGGGGCTATGCGGCCTATATGTTCTTGGCTGAAAAAGACCCCGAAACCAAAGCCCATTACGACTGGATGGGCTATACCTCGAACTTTATCGCCATCCTCGGGTTCCTGCCGCTGCCGTTCGCCGGCTACTGGCTGATGGCCGAGATTTACGCCTATTCGCAACAGATGGGCATCACCGCGATGGGCGGGATTTTGGCGTGGCTGTTTATCATTCAAGCGGTGCTGATCGGCACCATCATGCTGGCCGCAAATTATTATCTGTGGTCCGGCCTGATGCGCACGGATCGCGGCGCGCAATATGCGAAATACGTGAAATATATCGCCGTGGTGATTGTCGGCGGGTTTTTGGTTTGGCTGACGCCGCACACCTTGATCCTCAGCGCCTCTGAAATTCAAAACCTTGGCGGCACCCATCATAAAATCCTGGGCCCGCTTGGCATTATGCCCGCCAAAAACGTGGCCGTGAACCTGATGCTGGTAATGACGTTTTTATCGTTCCAGATGTTCTATCGCTCGTCGCGCATTCCGACCGTCAGCTGGGCCAAACAGGGTAATATGCTGGTGGTGGCGCTTTATGTGGTTGGCATCGTTAACATCGTAGGCGCCGGCATTTACGGCTATATCACCCCGACGGTTTACAAGGTTGGTGCCTCGGTGCCGCAGGTGGTCAGCACCCTGACCATCATCATCGGCGCGGTGGTGATTGACGTCTTTATATTGCGCGGGGCCAAGGCCGAAAAGGTCCATTGGGGCCGGATGACGGAGCGTTCGCAATACGCCCTGTTCGTGCTGCCGGTGGCCTTCACATGGTTGATGGGCTTGATGGGCTACATCCGCTCGTCCCTGCGGACCAACTGGCATGTTTACACGGTGATGAAGGACAATTCGCCGGAAAATTACATCCCGACATTGGGCGATGCGGGCAACACGATCACCGCGATTACGCTTGGCTTTATGGCAATCATGGTCTTTGTGTTCTGGCTGTCGCGGCTTGGCCAAACCAAGCAGGAAACGGTGGAGGATGCGGCATGACGTTTCTACGTGTCATCGGCTTTAGCGTTGTTATCTTGCTGTTTTACATGGCTTTTACCCACATTCTGCCGCAGGTCGAACCCGATACCTCCGCCCCCGTCGAGGTTTCGACCGACGGGCTGGATATGGACGGGATGATCGCGCTGGGCGAAACCTTATTCACCGGCAAAGGCACCTGCACCCTGTGTCACAACGGCATGGGCCGCGCGCCGGATACGTTGGTCATGGACATGGCCGCCACATACCCCGAACGCCTGTCAGATACGCGTTACACGGGCGTTTCGGCGGGCCAAGAGGGCGCCAAAGCTATTGAGGCTTATATCATTGAGTCGATGAAAGACCCTTCCGCCTTTGTGGTCGAGGGCTTTGGCCAAAAAGGCAGCAACGATACGATTTCGCCGATGCCAACCGTCGATAAAGCGCCGATCGAATTGACATTGGTTGAAATGAATGCGGTCACTGCATTCTTGCAAGATTTGGCGGGGTTGGAGCCAACCGTGCCCCTACCAAGCGCCGACGATGCGCCTGTGGTTGAAGATCCAACAAGTGGTGCCGCGGCGCCCTTGTTGACCTCGGGCGAAGCGGTGATTGACGAACACGGGTGCGCCAGCTGTCACGATCTGGGCGGCAGCGGGGCCGATCTGGGGCCGTCGCTCTACGGGATCGGCACGCGAATGGACCGCGCCACGGTGATGGAGGCGATTATTGATCCAAACGTGGTGATCGCCGATGGTTATGACGCCGATTTCATGCCGGCCGATTTTGGCGAGGAAATGCGGGGGACCGAATTGTTGGTGCTGACCGATTATCTGATGGCGCTGCCCGATGTGGCCCCAGTCAGTGATGAGGAAGAAGAGCTTGCGACAACTGGGCTGGAAGTGGTTGAAAACTACGGCTGTGCTGGCTGCCATGATCTGGATGGTTCCGAGGCTGATATTGGCCCTGCTTTGAACGGCATCGGCACGCGGATGTCTGCGGATGAAATCAGGGCGGCGATATTGGACCCGAACGCTGTGATCACCGAGGGGTATGAGGCCGATATGATGCCGGATTATTTTGGCGATGATATGGCCGACAGCGAGATCGAATTGGTCATTGATTACTTAATGAAGCTACCGGAATAGGGATAGATTTATGCGTTTCTTCAAACACCCGCTGTTCCTGGGAATTTTGGTTCTGGTCGCGTTATATGTGGTGTTCGCTTATGTGCTGAACCCGCCGATCCCGGCGTCCTTGTTGGTGCAATATATGATCATCTGCACCGTCGCCGTGTTATTGGTAGTGACGTTTGATAACAAAACCGCCGCGACATTTTTCTCGCCGCTTTTGACGTTGCTTGGGTCGCCAAAAATGCTGTTGCCGCGCATTGCCGCCTTTGTGGTTGTGGTCGGCAGCGTTGGATTTTTGACGCATAATGCGGTGAAACCATCGGTGACCTCGCCGCTGGAATTGCGCACCGTGCATCCTGCGCCGCCGTCCAGCCTGAAGGCCTATGGCAAGACTTACGATTTGCTGAAATTGCAAAACCCCTACCGTGAAGAATTTGATGAAGCGTCTGATGAATACGTTGAAATCGTCGCGGAGGGGGCTGAACTATATTACAAAAATTGCATCTATTGTCATGGAGATATGCTGGACGGGGAGGGGCATTTCGCCCAGACGTTTACACCGCGCCCGATCAATTTCCAAGACGTTGGGATGATCGCCCAGTTGCAGGAATCCTTCCTGTTTTGGCGCATCACCAAAGGCGGGCCGGGCCTGCCACGCGAAGGCACGCCTTGGGCGTCCGCGATGCCGGTTTGGGAAGAAATGCTGGAGGAGGACGAGGTCTGGAAGATCATTTCGTTCCTTTATGATTACACCGGATTTGAGCCACGTTCCTGGGAGTTGGAAGAGAAGGCCGAGGGCGCGCAAGAGCCTGCAGCGGTTGATCCGAATGCGGACCTGACTGAAGATGCTGTTGATGCGATTTACATGAAGCGCTGTTCGCAGTGTCATGGCGAAGACGGCGACGGGCTGGGGGTTGCGGCGGACTATATGTATCCGGCGCCGCGCGATTTTACGCTGGGATTGTTCAAATATAAAACCACCGATGCGGATAGCGAATTTCCAACCGATGATGATTTGCGCGGCACCATTCGTGATGGGCTGACTGGCACGGCGATGCCCGGTTGGAAAGACATTTTGAGCGATGTTGAAATTGATGCCTTGATCGAGAAGATCAAGGTGCTGGGCTATTGGGATGGCGAAAGTGCTGAAGAACTGGGGCTAGCTCCGATTGAAATGGGCGCGATGCCTGCGGCCACGCCGGAAATGCTGGCGCTGGGGCAAGAGCAGTTTGTGAAGATCTGTGCGGAATGTCACGGGCGCGAGGGGCGTGGCAATATCACGTCTGGCAAGCGGTTGGCGGATGATGCGGGCAATCGCATTTGGCCGCGCAATTTGACCCATCCGGAAAGCTGGCGGGTGACGCTGGATACGCAAGATGTGTTCCAACGTCTGTCGGTTGGCATTCCGTCGTCGCCGATGCCGGAACACTCCACCGCGTTGGATGTTGAAACCCGTTGGGCGATTGCCAATTACGTGATGACCCTGCGCGATAATGCAACGCCGGTTTCCAAGGGCGATTCTGTGATCAAGGCTGTGCGGGTTGCGGGCGATTTGCCCAGTGATCCGGCTGATCCTGCGTGGGAAACTGCGCCTGCGATGACGTTCAATATGGCTCCGAATGTGATCAAAGAGCCGCGGCTGTTTACGTCCCTGACCGAGTTTGTCACCGTGCGTGCGCTTTATAATGACAGTGACATTGCCCTGCGAGTGGATGTGGATGATCGCACCTATTCGGTGCCGGGATCAGACCTTGAGCGGGAATATGCGCTGGAGGATGTTGTGGCCACGCGGGATGCGATTGCGGTGCAAATTCCGGCTGAATTATCCGGCAGTAATGAAAAACCCTATTTCCGCCAAGGTGATAAAAAGAACCCTGTGAATATGTGGGTTTGGACGGCACCCTCAGAGGAGCCTGCGGCGGATGAAATGGCCGTGATTATGGATGCAAAAGGCTTGGACAAAGACCCGGTGGTGCGGGCTGATAGTTCGGCGCTTGCCGCCAATGGGGCGTGGAAAGATGGGCGCTGGCAGGTAGTGTTTAGCCGTCCGTTGCAAACCGATGCGCCTGAAGATTTGCAGTTTGACGAGGGGGTTTACACCCCGATTGCCTTTGCCAGCTGGGACGGGTTGATGGGCGAAGCGGGCATCCGCAACAGCTTTACCTCGTGGTATTGGATTGTGTTGGAGCCAACTGAAAACCCAACCAAAACACTAGGGATTGCAATTGCCGCAGCGCTGCTGGCCGGGCTGTTATTTTTGATCCTGGCATGGCGGGCAAGAAAACGTATTAGCCTGTAAAATCAGGCTAATACGCACTTATATCGCAAATAATTTTCGTTTTTTTCAAATCTTGATGGTCGTCAATGACGCACCCCTCTTGTCCTGCGACGTTCTGTCCAAGACGGCAATTTGACTCGGTATCGTCGAGCCAGATTTTAATTTCCAAAAAGAAAGGGAGATCGATGAAGATATCTCGGTTCAAAAGCGGAACTGCAACGATTGGGGCGGCATTAATGTGCGCCACAGTGCTTGCTGCTCCGGTCGCGGCTGATGACGCTGCACTCGGGCCTGTTGTAGGTCCGGAAATCAACGAGGCCAAAGCGGCGCTCGGTAAACGCTTGTTCTTTGACGTGCGTTTGTCCGGCGATGCAGCCTTGTCCTGTGCCAGCTGTCACCATCCTGACAAAGCCTTCTCGGACGGCTTACCATTGGCGCTGGCCTATCCTGGCTCAAAAGGGTTTCGCAACACGCCGACACTGGTCAACACCGCGACGGCTGCGAACTGGTTTCATGACGGACGTTTGGGCACAAACCTGAACGACGTAACCCGTGAAAGCATCACCGAAGATTACAGCATGAACATGGATATGCGCATGATGCAGGAACGCATCAAGCAAGATCCGGTCTATCTGGAAATGTTTGAAGCGGCTGGGTACGGCGAGCCATCAAACGGCTCTGTTCGCAAAGCCATTCCAGAATATCTGAACACGCTGATTTCTAAAAATGCACCGTTCGACACCGGCAGCATGTCCGAGAGCGCGATCCGCGGTCAGGCCCTGTTTGAAGGCAAAGGCGGATGTGTTTCTTGTCACAATGGTCCTCGTTTGACCGATGATATGGCCTATAACATCGGCGCGCCGAACAACCCTGAAATCTGGTCTGATCCAATGCGTCACATGACCTATGCCGCGTTTGCGCAGTTCATGGGTGTTGAAAACTACATGAATGTGCGTCGTGATGTCGGCGCCCAGATTATTCGCAACCCTGCAGATCGCAGTGATGTCGGCAAGTTCGACACCCCTACATTGCGCGAACTGACATACACAGCGCCCTACATGCACAACGGCATGATCGCGACGCTGGCGGATGTTGTGGCGTTTTATAACGCTGGTGGCGGCGATGATGCCAACAAAGACGCGCGCATCAAACCGCTTGGTCTTTCGGCAGATGAGCAAGCTGATCTCGTTGCTTTCCTTGAAGCTCTTTCCGGTGATCCGCTCACTGGGGCTGAGTATGTCTGGGAAGATGTTATTCCAACCAATTACGACGCCATCGAAAACTGGCGTGACGTGAAAAACTAGAAAGGGAGAGGTAATATGAAAACGATGAAAAATACTTTCCTTCTGATGGCTGGTGCCGCTGCGATTGCGATGACTGCTGGACTGGCGGCCGCTGAGACCGCTTATGCGCCACTGGCCCCACTGGGTGATCCGCCGATTCCGGATGATAATCTGATGACGGATGCCAAGGTTGAGCTGGGTAAAATCCTGTTCTGGGACCCACGCGTTGGCGGCGATGCGTCGACCGCTTGTGTGACGTGTCACGAACCTGATCAAGGTTGGGGCTTTAACGACAGTCTGTCGCGCGGCTATCCGGGCACAGTTCACTGGCGCAACTCGCAAACCGTGGTCAACACGGCCTATCTGGGTCAGGTGTTTTGGGCGGGTTCTGCGCGCTCACTTGAAAAGCAGGCCCCATCTGCTGCGAAGGGTGCGGTTGCTGGCAATGGCGAAAACGATGTGATGGAAACGCGTCTTGCGTTCATTCCTGAATATCGCGCCCGTTTCAAAGAGGTGTTCGGCACCGAGTATCCGCTGATTGGCGATGCTTGGGCGGCGATTGCTGCATTCGAGCGCACGTTGATTGTGAACGACACGCCGGTTGATAAATATCTGGCGGGTGACACCTCTGCGCTGACCGAAGAACAGGTCGCAGGTATGGATCTGTTCAACGGCAAAGCGGGCTGTATCCAGTGCCACAATGGCGCGAACGCGACGGATGAAAATTATTACAATCTGGGTGTTCCACCATCAGAGCGTTGGGAAGATGACGGTCTGGCGCAGGTGACGTTCCGCTATGAGATTTACGCAAAAGGCGTAACTCAGGAAATGTATCGTGAGCTGAAGGACGATCCGGGCCTTTATTTCCGCACCAAAGAAAAAGACCACATGGGGAAATTCCGCACAGCACCGCTGCGCTACACCATGTATACCGCCCCCTATATGCACAACGGCGCATTCTGGGATCTGCGGGAAGTGGTCGAATTCTATAATGCCGGTGGTGGTGAGAATGATTTCACCGATGGCACAATGTCTTCTACTAAATCCGACCTTCTCAAACCCTTGGGTCTGACAGATGATGAAATCGACCAACTGGTTGCTTTCCTTGAAGGATTTAGCGGTGACGAGCTTCGTGTAGAGCCACCAGTACTTCCACCCTATGAAGCCTTGGCTTCCGAGTAAGGCCTCAGGAAAGGATATGCAAATGTCAGAAGACCTAAAAAACCCAACCGGCGAAAGCCGCAAGGAGATTGCCAAGAAAGTCGGACATAAATGTCTGGTTTCACGGCGGAACTTCCTGATCTCATCGGGTGTCACCACCACGATCATGATCACGATGAACCCGGGCACCCCGCATGCAGAAGAAGTGCCTGCGCAGGTAACCGAATTCCCGCGCAAACTGATCGCTAAAATGTCGGAACTGGAATTGGATAAACCATTTGATTTCAGTTACCCCGATGAAGGCGAACACGCCGATTCAATGATCGTCAAAATGGGCGTGAAAGCAGGCGGCGGTATTGGGGACGGCCAAGACGTGGTTGCCTTCAACTATGCCTGCACCCATCAGGGTGGTTCGCTTTATGACAGCTACAAACCAGATACGAAATCATTGGGGGCCTGCCCGCTGCACTTGTCGACCTACGACTTGACGCGCCACGGCATCCTGATTTCCGGTCAGGCTTATCAAAGCCTTCCGCAGGTTCTGCTGGAACTCGATGGTGACGATATCTACGCCACTGGAATTTTCGGCCTGATTTTTGGCCGCAAAGAAAACCTGCAAGGTTAGGAGAGGAAAAACATGTCAACTCCATATTATATCCCAGACGAGAATGTCCCTCTGCCCCCGGCAGATGCGGATGTGATCACCACAGCCTGCGACTACTGTATCGTTGCCTGTGGTTACAAAGTCTACCGCTGGCCTGTTAAGGGCGACAAAGAAGGCGGCGCAATGGCCGATGAGAACGCATTTGGCGAGGATTTCCCCGTTCAAGCGCTTGGCCCTTGGGTTGCTCCGAACCAGCACAACATCGTGCTGCACGCAGGCGAGCCACATCACGTTGTGATCATTCCCGACAAAGACGCCGAGTTTGTGAACACCAATGGGGATTCGTCCTTGCGGGGGGGCTGTATTGCGCAAAAATGCTACAATCCAGAACGCCCAACACGGGATCGTCTGAAATCACCTATGATGCGTATCTACGGTATGCTTCAGCCCGTGACATGGGACTTTGCGCTGGATATTGCCGCTGAAATGGCGAAATACGTGATCAAAAAACACGGTCACAATGCTTACGGGGTTAAAACCTACAGCTACCAATATATCGAGAACACCTACGCAATCACCAAATACGCATTGCGCTCGATCAACACAGCCAACTTTACGTTCCACGACACCCCGTCTGATGTGTCCTCGACACCGGGTTTCCGTGATGCGGGCTTTGATAACTTTGGCGCCGCCTACCAAGATTGGGCTGATGCTGAAACGCTGCTGGTCTGCGGGACTGATCCCTATGAAACCAAAACCATCCTTTATACCCAATGGATGATGCCTGCTATTCAGAACGGTCAAAAAGCCATCTTTATGGTGCCTCGTAAAACAGCGGGCGTTGCCTTTGCTGAACAAAACGGCGGCTTGTGGCTGGACGTAACACCCGGCACCGATTTGCTGGTTGTGAACGCCATTGCACGAATTATCGTTGAAAATGGTTGGCAAGACGAAGAGTGGATCAAAAACTGGGTCAATGACGGCTGGGGGTCTTCCTCGGGCTTTGGTCAAGGGACACGCAATACACCTTGGCAGTGGCGCACCACTTGGGGCAAATTCCAAACCAAAGGGTTTGAGGATTGGTCAAAATGGCTTCTGGCTCAAGACGAGTTCAAACTGGATGCCGCTTCTGAAGTTTCCGGCGTAGACGCTGCGAAAATTCAGCTGGCTGCTGAAATGATGGCCAAACCAAAAGAAGACGGCACACGGCCGAAAACTTCGATCATGATCGAAAAAGGCTTCTATTGGTCCAATAACACCGGCAACACACAGGCCATTTCGGCCCTGGGTATCACTGTTGGTGCAGGCGGACGTCCCGGTCAAATGATCGGTCGGG
>Ga0209633_10002156_pt1 | contig 19347 bp, 16 predicted proteins | sample Cruoilmetagenom1_FD_187290 | JGI IMG/M metagenome (GOLD analysis project Ga0209633, IMG submission 187290) | Oil polluted marine microbial communities from Coal Oil Point, Santa Barbara, California, USA - Sample 1 (SPAdes) (version 2) | ecosystem: Environmental > Aquatic > Marine > Oil seeps ... | reverse complement strand
AGCTGCACCTGATTTAAACAGAAGTGAAGCCGGAAGTTCTATCACAAAACCCTCTTGAGCTTCATCTAAAGAGATAGCCGGACCATGACCTTGTTCCATCATCTCATTTGCATCGCCTATGGCATTTTGAACTTTATTTACAGTCTCACTAGTTTCATCTTTGGATTCTATCGGAGTAGACTCTTGAATACGCTGTTTGGAGATTTCTGTTTTAGTACCTCCCTCTAAAACACTCATGGCACCGGAGAGAGAACCTATCGCTTCAGAGATTTTTTTTGCATCCATACTTGACATTGACAGGAGTAGTACAAAAAAACATAAGAGAAGTGACATCAAGTCTCCAAAAGCAGCTAACCAGGCTGGGAGACATGTTTCACATTCCGGACACTTTTTCTTAGCCATTAAAGAGATCCATTAGTCAAATTGACTCACACGGTCTGCCGGAGCTAAGTAACTAAGCAGTTTAGCCTCTAGTACTCTTGGCGCATCACCCGATTGAATCGACATAATTCCAGATAAAATCATCTCCTTTACCTTTGTCTCTTCATCGTTTCTAACATTAAGAATATTATAGATTGGTGTACCAAAAACATTACCGATAATAGCACCATACATAGTAGTAAGTAAGGCAACTGCCATAGATGGACCAATAGCTGAAGGGTCAGCCATATTTAGAAGCATTGCAACAAGACCGATTAGTGTACCAACCATACCCATAGCCCCTGCAAGCCCAGCCCACTCACTAAAAATAGAACCATGAATTTTGTGTCTTGTACTAGTCTGTTCCATCTCAATCTCAAGAAGCTCACGAATAGTATCTGGCTCACTTCCATCAATAGCCATAGAGAGACCTTTTTTCAAAAACTCATTCTCTTCATTGTTTACTTCACTTTCAAGAGCAAGTATTCCATCTTTTCTAGCTTTTGTAGCAAATTCAACAAGCTTTTTAATAAGCTCACCGACATCTTCTTCACCCGGCTTAATCGCCTTCATGAAAATTTTTGTAAATGCTTTCATCTGAGATGGTTTAAAAGAGACCATCAAAGCCCCGATACTACCACCAACAACGATTAGAACTGAAGGGATATCGATATATGCACCGACACCAACACCCATAGCCATAGCTCCAAGGAGAAGAGCCATAATTAAAACAATACCAATGACCGTACCTAAATCCATCCAAAAACCTTACAAAATTTTTAATTACATCATAATACCACAATAATTATTATGTACATACTAATAAAATTAAATATATATCTTATTTATCACATATATTTAAATTTTCTACATTATCTCTCTTTCTCTTGCTAATACCACCGCATCCCAGTAGAGTATCAAAAATATTGTCATGAGATATATTCTTTAAATTTTTCATATTTTTTAAATTTATTTTTTTATTTTTTTTCAAATACTTATCTGAAAACCATAAAATAAGTGGGACATCAGTCTGCTCTTTTGGTGCTACAGCATAAGGTGTAGAATGCCCGTATCTGCTTATTAACCCCATAGAACTCTCTCCTAAACTCTCCCCGTGGTCTGATGTAAATACAATGCACGCATCCTTATCTTTTAACATTTCAATAATTTTTGCAATAAAAATATCTGTATAATAGATTGTATTGTCATAGCTGTTATTTAAACTCTCTGCATCACAATTTACAGGATTACCGCTACAGAGTGGTTTAAATATCCTATCTTCTTCTGGGACCCTTTTATCATAATCAATATGACTCCCTAATACATGTAATACTACAAGTGCCTTGTGCTTCTGATCAATAATTTTTTGAAAATCAGGGAGTAGTTCATCATCATAGTTTAAATTATAGTTATAGCGACATGTATCAGCTTCCTGACAAAAAGTATCTACTCTTTTTTGATCGCTATTTCTCGATATCCAGTAAGTTTTATAACCAAAATCTTTATATATTTGAACAAAACTGCTCTCTTTTATATCTCCATTATAGTTGTCATGAGTAACTCTTGTCATTAAGCATGGAATAGAATTGAGAGTCGATGTATCACATGATGACACATTATTTATTGATACAAGGTTTTTCTCCTGTGAGAGTTTTGGTGTTGTGTTTTTAACATATCCATTAAGTGCAAATCTATCACCCCTTGTACTCTCACCTAAGATAAAGAGAATAATACTATCATTGGAGTCGTTAGTTAATGTATATTCAGAACTTATATTTTTTTTATTGATTTTTTCTTCTTTACTCTTTAAGATATAATAATCAGATATTGCAGGAAAAATGAAAGTTGGTACAATCTTTGGAGTATCCACATTAATAAATCTATCTAGAACTTCCCTATTTGATTTATAGACTATAAACGCAACTATCAATAGTGAAAACATGAAAATTGAATATTCTTTTAGTCTTAAATGAGAATTGATTATCAACTTTATATTGAGAAAATAAACAACAAGAGCAGAAATTAAAATATAAATGTAGAAATAGATATCCAAAAGTTCAAAAGCTTCTGAAGAGTTTGTTGAAAAAACATTATTGAGCATATCCCCATCTACATAAATTCCCATTGTATTGATAAAATATACTGATATAAGAGATAATACTAACAATAGGTTCAAAAAAAGTATATTTGTTACTTTATTAAATGAAAAAAGAGATGAAGAAAACAGAATTATTATATAATACGAAAAGATTTCATACAATGCTGTAAAAAAGCTTTCATTTTGTGCAAAAATATCGATAAATTCTTTGTAATTCAACAACCATAACAGTGTTGATATAATGACCAAGTTTTTCAAAAAGCACCCTGATAAAATATTTTAAGCGTATTATAGTCAAAATATTTAATCTTTTCATTTATTTAAGGAAACATATTTGTTAAAAAAATTTCAATCAAATCTTACAGATTTATCCCTGTTATTAAAAATAAACTTACTTTTAACTATGTCTATTTTTCTACTTTTTACATCACTGTACAATGATTATACAAACAGCTCATTTATTTTTACTGTTTTAGCAAGTATTTCAACTGCAGCGATTTTATACCTTGGGTTTTATATTGTTTTATTACCTTTTCTAGCTATTCACCGAGCTACTTTTTATGTTGCGGCGGTAATACTTATTATTACTAACCTTACTCTTATTGTAGATTTTTTCATATACAGAATATGGAAATTTCATATAAATGCAATGGTTTTAAATATTATATTTTCACCAGAAGCAGCAGACAGTATTCAAACTGGTTTAGCACCCGTGTTGACTGTTATATTTGTAATACTTGCACTTGTATTACTTGAAGTTTATCTTACAAAGAAAATCAATAAAACAGAATTTTCAAGTAAAAAAAAGTTGAATTCAAAAATCAACAAGATAGCCCTGCCGTTTCTTCTTATTTTTATACTCAGTGATAAGGTTCTATATGGTTTTGCAAACATGTATGCAAAAAATATATATTTAGAGCCTACAAAAGTTGTGCCACTCTATCTTCCAATGGATTTTACAGGAACGATGGAAGATGTTTTTGGACTAAAAGGAACACCAAGTGATAAACAGACACTTGGTATCAATGCAAATAAAAATATAAAATATCCATTAAGTCCAATAACAACAAGTAAACCCAACCCAACAAATATCTTTATTTTCGCTTTTGATGCGACACGTGCTTCGATAATATCAGAGGATATATCTCCAAATATATATGAATTTTCACAAAACAGCATTAATTTCAATAACCATGTCAGTGGAGGAAATGCAACCAGATTTGGAATATTTTCTTTAATGTATGGGTTAAATGGTTCCTATTGGTTTGTTTTTTTAAATGCACAAAAAGGCTCTATCCTCTTTGATACATTAGATTCTATGAACTACCAGACACATATTTTTTCTGCTACATCAACTGCATGGCCGGAGTTTACAAAAACAGCATACTTTGATATACAGGATAAAATATCAGATAAGCACACAGGTGCACCATATCAAAAAGATATGCAAACTACAGATGAATTTTTACAATGGGTTGACAATGCAGACAAATCAAAACCTATGTTTTCATTTGTTTTTTTAGATGCTCCACATGGCAAATCATATCCGAAAGAAAATAGAAAATTCACACCAGACAAAGCTGGAAAAATTAACTATCTTACAATTACTAAAAAGGATAAAGAAGTACTTTTTAATCAGTACAAAAACTCAGTAAACTTCGATGATAAACTTCTCAAAAAGATGATTGATAAGCTCAAAGAAAACAAACTGTATGAAAACTCAATCATTATATTTACATCTGATCATGGACAGGAATTTTATGAGTATGGAACATATGGTCACAACAGCTCATATAACTGTGAACAGGTAAAGGTACCTTTTTTAGTCCATTTACCAGAGAACAAACATAAGATCATCACAAAATTAACCTCTCACTTAGACCTCGTACCAACTCTTATGTCCTATATTGGTGTTGACAATCCTACAGGTGATTACAGCAACGGATACAATTTACTTGATAAAAACTATAACAGAGAACAAGCGTATATCGCAAACTGGAACAATAACGCGATTTTAACGGACAAATATACTTATGTTTTTTCAAATATGCCTGACCAAATTTTTGATAATAAAATCTATAATACAAAAACCTACAAAGAGATTAAAAATCAAAAAACACAAAAGCAGAAAGTCATCTTTGAAGCCTTAAAACAAAATAGTAAATTCATACAATAAAAGAGAAGATAATGTTAGAAAGATTATATAAAACGCCTGAACGCTCCGCATACACACTCATAATTTTAATGGCACTCTTTAGCGTTATATATAACTCTTTTTTACCTTTACATGGTGATGAAGCATACTATTGGATGTGGAGTCACCACCTACAGATCGGCTATTATGACCATCCACCTATGATTGCATATTTAATATATCTAGCGGATTTTGTATCTGAATCTGAATGGGGAGTCAGACTTGTAAATGTCTTCTCCTTTTCAATAGCATCTTTATATATTTTCAAGTTAACTAAAGAGATCAGTGATGAAAAAACTGCCTTAAATGCTGTGTTAATATTTTTAAGTGTCATTATAGTCCAGGCCGGATATATTATAACAACACCGGATTCACCACTTATTATGTTTTGGTCTCTTTCTCTTTACTACTCATACAGAGCTATATTTTATGGTTCGCTAAAGGATTACATTTTAACCGGTATTATGATTGGTCTTGTAATGCTTAGTAAATATACTTCTATCCTACTAGTCACATCAATTGTACTATTTATACTAATCAAAAGACGTGACTTACTGCTAAACTACAAAATATATCTGTCTGTTCTCATTGCGTTGGTTGTAGTCTCTCCTATGCTTTGGTGGAACTATCAAAACGATTGGATTAGTTTTAATTTTCAACTGCATCATGGCTCTACTGATGATTATAAAATAAACATAGGCGGTATGTTTGAGTTTTTAGCCGGTCAATTTGGACTTTTCTCTCCTGTTTTTGCTTGGATACTGTTTTACTATATGATAAAAGAGAAACTCTACTTTAGAGATAATAAACTATTTTTTATAACGCTCACAGTAGCCATTACAATCGGCTTTTTTATGTATAAAGGTATTTATAAAACTATGGCGCTCAACTATGCTGCTCCGGCATATATAGGTGGTGTAATTTTAACTTCATATGTTATTTCAAAATATGAACTGAAAAAAAGTTTCAAAATCGGTTTACTTATAGCCTTACTCTTTAGTATTGCCGGACGTTATATGTTCCTGTTTCACCTTGATATTATTAGAGAAGAGATGTATAAGAGTGACAAAGCTATTGAAAGATTTATAAGTTTTATACAAAAAGACGATAAATTATATGCTGATCATCTAACTACTGCTGCCTATATTGAGTACTACACACCAAAACACACCAAAGCAGATTTGGCAATTAACTCTCGATATTCACAATATGATATGTGGAGAAAAGAGAATTATCTGCAAGATGGTTTAGTATTAACAAGATATAGAAAACGAGATAAAGAGTTAAAAAAAGTTTACAAAAATGTTGAACTCATTGATACATATGTAGTAATTCCAAATAAAAGAACATTCTATACTTACAGAGTCTCAGACCCTATTCAAAGCACCATAAAATAGCGAGTTTAACTATTATTAATTATCTTTTAGATAAAATTGCATCTAATTTACAACATGGCCTTTAATGAAAAATATTATTAAATTATTTATTACTATTGCAATATTTTACTATCTGTTTCAGCATATAGACTTTTATGCACTATGGAACATCCTCGCAAAGAGTCATGGGGGATGGATATTAGTTGCCCTTATTATGCAACTAGGAAGTACATATTTAGCAGCATACAGATGGTTTAAAATTTCACAGCTTCTAGTTTTTAAAGAGAAATTGTCTTTTTATGTTCAGAGCTATTTTAAAGGTACTTTTTTTAATCAGGTTTTGCCATCAAGTATAGGTGGAGATGCTGTCAGGGTAATAGATTTAACAAGAAGAGGATATGATAAAAAAGAGTCTTTTTATGCTGTTTTTGTAGATAGAGTTGTTGGGCTTGTCGGACTCTTGGTTCTTAATCTAATCGCATCTATTCTATTTTACGGTACCTTTGAGGAAGGCTTGTCTCAACTTATCATCCTTATTACATTAGGTGGGGTTATTGGTTTTATTTCACTATTTCACTTTGATAAGATTAGATTTTTAGCAAAGTATAAATTTTTAAATCTATTTCACAGATTATCAGTGAGACTAAATAAACTATACCCGTCTAAAACACTTCTGATAAAACATATTGCGATATCTGTCGGAGTCCATTTCTTATCAGTTTTGACAATGTATGGATTATCTATAAGTATAGAAGTTGGACTAAGTTTTCAAATGCTGCTTATTGCAGTACCACCTGTATTCTTACTTACAATTGTTCCAGTATCTTTAGCTGGATGGGGTATTCGAGAAGGTGCGATGGTTGGTATTTTTATGCTTGTTGGAGCAGACCAGACTAAAATCCTTGCAATGAGTATACTTTACGGGCTTCTTTTAATCATAAGTGCCCTGCCAGGCTCTTATTTTTGGGTTAAAACTAAAAAAGCAACATAAAAAAGGAAACAACTATATGAATGTAGATACTATGAGAAATATTGATCACTATGCTGGTGTTCCACTCGCATTTATTGGGACAATCATCAAAAAAATTACTGATTTTTTTGTCCCTCCAAAAAAGACAAAAGCTAAAAATGTACTTCTTATCGAGTTGTCAGAAATGGGAAGCGCTATTATTGTTGATCCTGCTATGAGAAAATTAAAAGCAAACATAGATGGAGAACTGTTTTTTGTAATCTTTTCTAAAAATAAAGTCTCTCTGCAACTTCTTGAAACGGTAAAAGAAGAAAATATCTATACAATCGATGAAAGTTCAATTGTAAACCTTGCGACAAGTGCACTGGGTTTTTTATCATGGTGTCGTGAAAATAAGATTGATTCTGTAATAGACTTAGAGCTATTCTCACGTTTTACTGCCCTTTTAACTGCAAGCTGTGGGGCTGTGAACAGAGTTGGTTTTCATGCATTTCACAACGAAGGACTCTACCGAGGAGACTTTTTAACTCATAAAGTTGCATATAATCCTCATCAACATATCGCAAAGACATTTATCTCTCTAGTTGATGCACTTCTGAGTGAAAAAGAGGAACTTCCATATACAAAAAGAGTTATAGATGATTCTGAAATTGAAATAGCAAAAGCAATTATCAGTGATGAAGAGCAACAAAATGTTTTAAGCATAATCTTTGATTTATATGAAGGTTTTGATAAAGAAAAACATCCAGTTATCTTGGTAAACTCAAATGCTTCTGATTTACTTCCGCAAAGAAGATGGGACAGAGAGAACTATGGTGAAGTTATTAAAAAAATACTGGCATACAACAAAGATGCCATAATCCTCTTAACTGGTGCTCCTGCAGAAAAAGATGGTGCACAACTTTTATGTAACTATGTCAATGATACGAGATGTATAAACTTTGCAGGTGCTGTAAAGTTTTTACAACTTCCTGCTCTTTACAGCGTATGTAAGTTTATGCTCACAAACGACTCGGGACCGGCTCATTTTGCTTCCATCACCGATATGCATACTTTTGTAATTTTCGGGCCTGAAACTCCGGCTCTTTATGGTTCACTTGGTCCAACAACTCCTATATATGCAGGAATGGCTTGTAGTCCATGTGTAAGTGCTTCAAATCATAGAAAAACACCATGTAGTGACAACCAATGTATTCAAGTCATTACACCTGATTGGGTATTCAACACTTTAAAATTTAAACTTGATGAATTTACTAACTAAAGAGCATTATCCCTTTTTATATCTCATTACTCTTGTAGCTCTTATTCGACTACTTATAGCTCCACATGTTGGACTGGGTGTTGATGAGGCACATTATGTTCTCTATGGGCAAAATCTGGCACTTAGTTACTTTGACCATCCACCTTTAGTTGGTTGGACTCAGTACATCTTTACTTCTATTTTTGGATCTGGAGAATTTGGCTCTCGAGTAGCCGCGATTATAATAGGCTTTGTTACATCTATTTTTATATACAAGCTTATCTATAATATTAATCAAAATTCCAAAGAGGCATTTATAGCTACTTTAGCACTCTATGGTTCATTTTTATTTAATGCTCTTTTTATTATGCTTCTACCCGACACATTACTATTTTTACTGATTTTACCAATCATATTTACTGTAATTAAACTTGAAAAAGAGAATACTCTTTTAAACTGGATATATTTGGCTATATTACTTGGACTTGCTGGGCTATCAAAATACACTGCAGTACTTTTTCTACTTCCGATAATTTTATATTTTTTAATCAAAAAAGAGTATAAACTACTTTTGACAGTAAATATAATCCCAGCCATACTCCTGGCTCTATTAATTATCTCACCGGTAATAATATGGAATATTCAACATGATTGGATTAGCTTTACATACCAAAGCAATCATGTTGTTGGTGAAAATTCCATAAATTGGAACGGTTTTTTTAAATCTCTCATTGCAGAATTTTTAGCCTACAACCCTCTTCTTGTTCCAATTGCATTTTATGGACTCTATAAAGCACTGTTGAGTAAAAACTCTACTCTGTTTTTAAGTGGACTCTTTGGTTTAGTACTTATTATATTTTTCACATATGCATCATTATATAACACTGCCCTACCTCATTGGTCGGCACTATTTTATCTGCTTTTTATTCCAATAGGTACATTTTATATGATTAGTATCTCCAAAAAATATCTCAAATTTGCAATAATCTTCGGACTCTTCCTCAGTACATTAGCTTATGCCGAATTGGCTTTCAAGTTTATTCCTCAGCCTGATTATAAATCTGTTCATCGTGATATTTATGGTTTTGATGAAATTATAAAAAGAGCCAATAAGTATATTACAGATCCGGATAAAGATGCCTTAGCAGTCACAAACTGGACACTTGCATCACGTGCTTTATACTACAACAGAGACTACAACTCCTCTCTATATTTAATTGACAAAAGATACGATCAATTTGATATTTGGGAAGACAAAAATATTATAGGTAAAAATTTACTTGTAATAACAACACACTTCTTTAAAAAAGACATATCCAAATATATAAGCTGTGACAAAGTCTCAAAAATAGATGAGTTTGATATAATACTCAACAAAAATAGAGTCAACAGTGTTAAATTAACTAGATGTACAAATTTCCAAGGAATAAAATGATTTTTTCAAAAAAAACCTATCTGTTGTTCATCTCAATTTTAACAACCCTTATACTTGTCTCATACTTTTATTTTGATAGAGATGTTGCAAAATTTTTCTTAGCAAATATAAAAACATATGAGCATATAGGTGATTTCATAAGTATCTTTGGAGAATCACACTGGTATATTGCAGCTGCGATTATAGGATATATTTTTTTCAAATACTACAAAAAAAATGAACTTTATAAAAATAGATTTTTATTCCTCTTATATATAAACCTTTTTTCCGGAATTATCAGCCTCCTCTTAAAGTGGTTCTTTGGTCGCGTACGCCCTTGGGGACTTAGACCGAAGCACGATGAATTTGGGTTTTTACTGTTTCAAAATTTTGATATGGGTTTTATTGAAAAAATGAAATTTCATGCTGCAACAGTATTTGAATCACCCACTACATATTCATCTTTTCCATCCGGTCATACTATTACAGTTTTTGCAGTATTTACTTACCTATGTGTGCTTTTTCCACGCTATCTTTACTTATGGGTTAGTATTGCTATCATTATTGCTAGTAGCAGGATTTTAGCAAATGATCATTTTATAAGTGATATTTTAGCAGGTATGATGGTAGGCGTTATCTCTACACTGTTTATATATTCCAAAATGAAAGATAGAATTCAGTATAATCTTAAAAATTAAAGGACTACTAAAAATGAAAAAAATTATTGCTTCCTTAGCTATATTATTTATTCTTGTTATAGGAGGGAGTGTTGTATGGTACAGTAATATTAACCATGCATTCAGAGTTGTAACAGATTCAAAAGTTTATAAATCAGGACTCATCCCACCAAGCCAATTAGAGGGATACCTTGTAAAAAACAACATAAAGACCGTAGTTGATTTACTAGACCCTGGTGTTCAAGATGCTTTAAACCCTGCAAAACAAAAAGAGATAGATGAAGAACAAAATAAAATAGATGAGATAAATAAAAAACTTAGCACTAATATAGAACATATAAATATACCATCACCTCAGGTACCAACAAAAAAAACATTACAGGCATTTTATGAAGTTATAGATAACCCTGATAACTATCCACTTCTAATACACTGCTATCACGGTATGGGTAGAGCTGAACTCTATAGTGCCGTTTATAGAATGGAAAAAGAAAACTGGAATAATAAAAAAGCTCAAATGGATACAAGACCATTGGAATTTTTAGTCGATTCACCACTTCATCATAGTTCTTTTGCAAAAGGTAGAGGTAAAGGAGACTTTATATTAAACTATAAGCCAAGAAGCTATGAAGAAAACGCAACAATAAATACTATAAAAAGATAAATGATGAATAAAAACAGTACAAGTATAATAATTTTAGCTGCCGGAAAAGGTAGCCGAATGAAATCACCTAAAGCCAAGGTTTTACATAGTATAAGTGGAAAACCAATGCTTTATCATATCATTAAAGCTTCTCGTGAAATATCAGATGATATTACAGTTGTAATTGCTCATCAGAAAGAGGCTGTAAGAGAGCAGATGGAAGCTTTTTTTGATGATATTAGATTTGTAGTTCAAGATTCTGAGAATTTTCCCGGAACTGGTGGAGCTATGAAAAATGTGGCACCTAAAAATGAAAAAGTTTTGGTACTTAATGGAGATATGCCACTCATCACTGCTGATGCTTTACAGGGGTTTTTAGATACACAAGCAGATGTAATTATGTCTATATTTGATTTAGATAATCCAGATGGATATGGTCGTGTTGTAATAGAAAATTCTCAAGTTCAGTATATTGTTGAGCAAAAAGATGCGAATCCTGATGAGTTAAAAGTAACTACTGTAAACGCAGGTATTTATGCATTTAGTAAAAGTGTTATAGAAAAATATATCCCTCAACTTAGCAATGACAATGCCCAAGAAGAGTACTACCTTACTGACGTAATCTCTATGGCTAGAGAAGATGGCCTAAATATATCACCCCTCTTAGTTGATGAGGAGCACTTTAAAGGTGTAAACTCTAAAAAAGACTTAGCTGAGAGTGAAGTTATTATGCAAGAGAGAATTAAAACTAAATGGATGAATGCTGGAGTTATTATGCAACTTCCATCAACTATATATGTGCAAGAGAGTGTTCAGTTTGAAGGAGAATGTATAGTAGAAAACGGATGTCGCTTAACTGGCAATACACTTATTCAAAACTCTCATATTAAAGCAGGAAGTGTTATTGAAGACTCAATAGTGAAGAGCTCAGATGTAGGACCATTAGCACATCTTCGTCCTGCTTCATACCTTGAAGATACACATATAGGAAACTTTGTAGAGGTTAAAAAATCTTCACTCAAAGGTGTAAAAGCTGGTCATCTCAGCTATATTGGTGATGCTCAAGTTGATGAAGGTACAAATATAGGTGCCGGTGTTATCACATGTAACTATGACGGAATTAAAAAATATAAAACTATTATCGGTAAAAATGTATTTGTAGGTAGTGACTCTCAACTCGTTGCACCTCTCACGATTAAAGATGATGTTATGATAGCGGCTGGAACAACTTTAACTAGCGGTAGTGTTGAGAGTGGTAACTTAGTAATCAGTAGGGCAAAGCTACGTAATATAAAAGATTTTTATTATAAGTTTTTTGGTAAAAAATAACCTACTTAAGAAGTTCTAAGACTCTAGAACTTCTCTAATACTTTCTCATAACTCTCCAAGTCAGGGTTAAACTTTTTAATACATTCTTACTTTTAGATCTAAAAAATTAAATATAAGTATTTTTAGATAAAATACAATTAAAACTACAAAAAGATTTATGAATGATTATTCCATCAGATTTACTTAAAAATAAAAAAATACTTTTAGGTGTAACAGGTTCTATTGCTGTATATAAATCCCTTGAACTGGTTAGATACTTTGTAAAGGCTGGTGCAGATGTTAGAGTTATAATGAGTGAATCAGCCAAAAAATTTGTTACTCCTCTCACTTTTGAAACTCTTAGTTCAAATCAAGTTTTAGACGATACAAATGAATCATGGACAAATGATCACAACCATATAAAAGCCGGTGAATGGGCTGATCTTTTTGTTATTGCTCCTGCTACAGCGAACACTATTGCAAAACTTGCAAATGCAATAGCTGATAATATGCTTCTACAGTGTGCATTAGCTTATCCAAATATAAAACTACTCGCTCCGTCTGCAAATACAAACATGCTTCAAAACCCTATAACACAGGCAAATTTAAAGATGCTGGCTATTGCTAACTATACTATTTTAGACACACAAACAAAAGAACTGGCTTGTAAGACTACTGGCGATGGCGCAATGGCTGAGCCTCTTGATGTGTTTTGGGCATCATGCAGAGAGCTTTTAAAAGATGATTTTTGGAAAGATAGACGCGTAATAGTAACTGGTGGTGGGACTATTGAAAAGATAGATGATGTTCGTTATCTCTCAAACTACTCAAGTGGAAAAATGGCCTCATCACTTGCAACTGCTCTTTACTGCAGAGGTGCTGATGTAAATCTTATCGCTACAAAATTTGAAGATAATCTTCCTAATAATATGCACACTATTGATGTTGAAAATTCTGCGGAGATGTTAGAGTATTTAATTGACTCTATTCGCATCGCAAAAAAACCAAAACTCTCTAAACCTTCACTTATGAGAGATGAGCATATACATCTGATAGAGAAAAAACCATACCTTTTTATGGCAGCAGCTGTAAGTGACTACATTCCTGCTTTTGCACAAGATGGAAAGTTAAAAAAAGATGTTTTAGGTGAAAAATGGGACCTCTCTTTAAAACAAAATATTGATATATTAAATTCTCTAGACAAAGATGGTGTAGTCAGCGTCGGATTTAAAGCGGAAATGGATGAGTCAAATGCACTCTCAAATGCTACAAATATGTTAGAAACGAAAAACCTAAATGCAGTCTGCTTGAACGTATTAAAAGATTCATCAAGTTTTGGAAGCGATACAAACAGTGTAGAGTTTATTAGTTCCAATAACAAAACTACAATTGCAAATAACGATAAACTTAGTGTTGCATTTGAGATAGTTCAAAACTCAAAAGATTTGGAAGCATAACAGTATGAATCAAGCTGCGCACATTGCAATTATCATGGATGGTAATGGTCGTTGGGCCGAGATGAAGGGTAAAAAAAGAGTTAAAGGTCATGAAGCTGGTGCAAAAGTTGTCAAGGAGATTACAACATACTGTTCGAATAATGAAGATATAGAAAGATTAACTCTCTACGCTTTTTCAACTGAGAACTGGAAAAGACCGCGTTTAGAAGTTGAATTTCTCATGAAACTGCTTGATAATTATCTCAAAAAAGAACTCTCAGTATATCTACAAAACAATGTACGTTTTGAACCTGTAGGAGATATAAGAGCTTTTTCACAGTCACTTCAAAAAACTATAAAAATGGTACAAGAGAAGACTGCTCACTGTGATGGACTTATTCAATCTCTTGCTCTCAACTATGGTTCACAGGATGAGATACTACGAGCTATAAATAAGATAAAAAACTCTGATGAGGATATCACAACAGAAATGATTAGTAATGCACTTGACTGTAAACACAATGTTGACTTACTTATTCGAACAGGTGGCGATCAGAGACTATCGAACTTTTTACTGTGGCAATCAGCATATGCAGAACTATTTTTTACAGATACGCTTTGGCCTGATTTCACAGTTAAAGAGTTAGAAAAAATTATCAAAAAATTCAAAAAAGTTGAACGTCGTTTTGGAGGATTAAAATAATGGAACTATCTTTAGCATTTATAGTTGGTCTTTTGTTTGGCTCATTTTTAAATGTTGTCATACTCCGTATTCCAAAAGAAGAGAGTATTGTATTTGGAGGCTCCCACTGTACCTCATGTGGAACCCCACTCAAACCTTGGCATAATATACCTCTTTTTTCTTGGTTATTTCTAAGGGGAAAATGTTCATACTGCAAATCTAAAATATCTATACAATATCCTCTTATCGAACTACTCTCAGGAGTAATATTTTTAACATTAGCAGATAAATTTGGTATCTCTCTTCCTGTTTTTTTTATTGGGCTTAGTTTCTTAATGCTTTTAGCTCTCTCCATTATAGATTTTAAATATAAAATGGTTCCAGACTCTCTTAATCTTTTGGCAATTCTCTTTGCAGTGATTGGAGCTTGGAGTATTAGTGGAGTTATAAGTAACTTCCAAAATGCCCTACTCTTTGCAGGTGGATTTACACTGTTGCGTTTTGCACTCTCATACTATCTCACGTCATCGATATACAGAGCTGGACTTCCTAGTAAAACATCTTGGAATAGACACTATGATAGAACTCCTTTTATTGAAGCGATGGGAGAAGGTGACATAATGGTAGCTGCAACTATGGGCGCACTTCTTGGAGCAAAACTGGCACTTGTTGCTATTTTCTTATCAGCAATTTTAGCACTTCCTGTAATGCTCACTCTGCTTAGCCGTTCAGCGGAGGAACAGAGAGTTCCATTTGTACCATTTTTAGCTCTTGGAACCTTTATAGTCTATATTTACGATACTCCTATCTTGGCTTATATTGAGGCGAATTATTAATAATGAATAGAATTCAAAAATATATACTAAGTAATCTCTCAACACTTTTTATATCCATATTTATGCCTCTCTTTAGTATAGCATCTATAATTTTTTTAATTAAGTTAGCTACATACACAGCAGTTATCCAATTAAGTATTTTAGATATGACAAAACTATATATTTTTGTACTCCCTGAAATTTTATTTTATACACTTCCTGTTACTTTTTTTATTGCAGCAACACTCTCTCTGTTTAAACTCTCAAATGACAATGAGATTGTTGTACTTTTTTCACTTGGAATTAAACCGGCATTTATTATAAAAACTTTATTAAAACCTGCTATGTTACTGTCACTCGTGCTATTTGTTGACTTTTTAGTTCTGTTTCCACATGCAACTGTGGTGGCTGATAATTTTAAAGAGTATAAAAAAAGTGAGGCAAAGTTCAATCTCTCGGCCTCAGAATTTGGACACAGCTTTGGTGACTGGCTTTTATATTTAGGTAAAGAAAATATCGATGGAAGTTATTCACAAGTATTTCTTTTTAATAAAAAGAAAAAAGAAGAGATTTTATTGGCTGCTAAAAAGGCTGAAATAATAAATGATTCAGGAATACTAAGACTAAAGCTAATAGATGGTGAAGGGTATAGTTATTCAAAAGAGAACTTCTCTCAAATAAACTTTAAAACTATGTTTATCAACGATACTATGGAAACTGATATGACTGTTTATAGAAAACCACTTGAATACTGGCTATCAGATGACAGAAGGGAGAGTAAAAGGCATATGCTGATTACAGATACACTCCTCAGCCTTTTTCCAGTCATCACTCTGTTTTTAGTTGCTACAATAGGTATAGTACATGTAAGACATCAAAAATCACGAGTCTACCTATATATGTTTTTAGGAATTATTATATTTTATGGAGCCACTATAGGTCTTCAGGGATTATTAGGTTTTTATACCATTAGTATCGTAACTCTTATGTGGACAGCTATAACCTATATATTTTATAGAAAACAAATTGTAAATAGATTCTAATGAGAGTAGCACTTAGCATAGCTTACAATGGCACTTCATATCTTGGTTCACAGATACAAAAAGAGACAACCAACACTATTTTAGGTCAACTTACAAAAGTATTACAAAAACTTGGTATTAACTCTAAAGTCATAGCAAGTGGACGAACCGATAAAGCTGTTCACGCCACTGGTCAAGTCTGTCACGTAGATTTACCGGAATTTTGGTCTGATATGAAAAAATTAAAAAGAGTTCTAAATGAGATGCTGCCATCAAGCATACATATAAAAAATGTGCTAGAAGTCTCACAAGATTTTCATGCAAGATATAGTGCTAAGATACGTACTTACAGATATATCATTAAAGAGGGAGAATCAAATCCTTTTGAAGATGATTTTATTACATTTTTAAGCAGTGTAAACTTTGATGCGATAAGTACTAATATAAAACTATTTTTAGGAGAAAACAACTTTAAAGAGTTTATGAAAACAGGGAGTGAGAGTGGAAGTAGTATACGAATCATATATAAAGCTTTTGCATACAGATACAGAGGATATATCATCCTAAATTTTGAAGCCAATGGATTTTTAAGAAGTCAAATCAGACTTATGGTTGGAGCACTTTTGAACTTAAACGCAACTCAAATAAAAGATAAACTGGAGGGTAAAAAGCAAATACCCCTAAAACCAGCCCCTGCAAATGGACTCTATCTAAGTAAAATTAAGTACTAATTTTTCACACACTCTCGTTTATTAAAATATGGGATATATTTACTAGTCTCATAAATTCCATAAGTTAAATCTCTCATTTTTTTCATCAATTCCATATTTTCTTTTGAATGTTCTTTTAAAGGCTCATCAGAAAATATATCATACAGACCTGCATTTGTACCATCAGCTTTAGTTTTAAAGTAGTATTTCTCACCAATTAAACCGATAGTAGGGTTAGATGAATGATGAATAGTAAAAGCAAACCTGCTATTATCATACTTTTCATCTAACATATCTCTACCAATTGTTGTAGCCACATAAGGTATACCAACAAATGATGCCAATGTCGGCATTGCATCTGGTTCTGAAACAACCTTATCATAAACTTTTGGCTCTTTTATTAGTGGTGAGTATATTATAAACGGAACTCTATATGACCCAAGTTCCAACTTACTCGAACTCTCCCCTACACTTACATGTTCCCCTGAGTAACCAGATATTCCATGGTCTCCCCAAAATGCAAAGATTGTGTTTTTAAAATATGGCTCTTTTTTAGCTTCACTCATGAACAGTCCGACTGAATAATCTAAAAATCTAAAAGAGTTATACTCTTTAACAGAGCCAAAACCATATTTTTTAACCTCTTCTTCACTGATATCTGTTCTAACTTTGAAGCCATGGGCATTATCCGGAATCGTATATGGTCTATGATTTCCAGATGTCTGGATTACTGCAAAAAATGGCTCTTTAGTCTTTGCTAAAGCTTTATTTGCTTCTATGGCGAGGTCTGCATCACTTATTCCCCAAACATCAGTTCTTGGGGCTGAATAGTCCTCTTCTTCATGTAATGTTAGATTATCCATTGATTGATTTAACATTCCACGGATATTTCCCCACGAAGCAGAACCACCTATAAAATAGGATTTGCTGTAACCTTTAAAATCTTCCGCGATTGAATGCTGGTTTACTATAAGAGGATTACGACTTGATGTACCTTTGAGCTCAACATCCGGCAAGCTTGTAACCGTACAGTAAATAGAACGGGCTGTACCAGTTGAGGGTGTATAAAAATTTTTAAAATATAGTCCAGAATCTGCCAAAGCTTTAATATGTGGTGATGGATTTATTGGATTACCTGAAACGCTTGACTTGTATGATGCAAAAGACTCCATTATAACTATCACTACATTTGGTTTTTTCTCAAACTTCTTTACCGCAGGAATGGTGCGTGTAAAATTTAATGTATCTATATTTTTATTATCAACACCAAGGTATTCTGCCATGATAGGATAATATTTTTTTACTTTTTTCTTCTGATACGAGACTCTACCATTTTTCCAAGTGTCTAAAAAATAATGAGTCGGATTATAAGCTAACATATTTGAAAATGGATGCTTTGAATATGAGGCATCACTCCAGCGAAGCGGATACTGCGATAGTTTTGAGTAACCTGCCACAAACATAACTATAAATGCAAGGAAGCCTACTACGATGCCTTTACCAATACTAAGTTTAGGAGACTCAACTTTAGCTATATTTATAAACAGTTTGTTTGTAAGGTATGTGAAAACAGCTATAACACTCAAATATGCAAGCATAATCCATACTACCGGGTAGCTCTCCCAAACCATTTGGGCACTTATAGCCATATTCTCTAAAAATCTGAGTGCAGAAAAATCTATCCTACTGTTTAAGTATGCAAAATGTCCAAAGTCTACTATATAAAACAGAGCCATTATTGCAAATGGTATTACCAATAAGAGAAGCCAAAAATATCTCATATAACTATATTTAAATGGACTTAACCACTTAATCCATCCAAGAAAAAAGAGAGGCAGAGTCATAACAACTGACATTCTTAAATCAAAACGTAAACCAATCCACATGGAGTAGAAAAAATCACTCATGCTTATAGGTGCTTGAGGATCATCAAAAGCTATGTAAAAAGCTACTCTCATGAGAACAAAAAGCAGTGTAAGTGATACAATAAATATCAGTAAAAATCTTAAAAGTTGTGGTAATTTGGAAAGTAGTTTCATTAATGCTCTTCTGGGAAAATTATTTGAAATTATACTCTATTTAGTTTAATGTTGGAATAACCATACTTATAGCATCTTTTATGACATATGAGGCTGTTCCGGTTGCTACATGTTTCTCTTGAAGTTGCAAGGTTCCAAAAACACGAATCTGCTCATAAGCATCTTCTAGCAAAATGCCTTCACCTTTTTGAGTCTCTACATAGATAGTCTGATTTGCCGGAGAAGCCGGGACATGTATACAAGCAGCTTGATTTGGAAAGAACAAAAATTTATTTACCCTATCCCCATCTGTGTCGACAGGAA
>Ga0209633_10002155_pt1 | contig 19348 bp, 13 predicted proteins | sample Cruoilmetagenom1_FD_187290 | JGI IMG/M metagenome (GOLD analysis project Ga0209633, IMG submission 187290) | Oil polluted marine microbial communities from Coal Oil Point, Santa Barbara, California, USA - Sample 1 (SPAdes) (version 2) | ecosystem: Environmental > Aquatic > Marine > Oil seeps ... | reverse complement strand
AAAATAAAGAAAGGTAAGCAAGAGCAATATGTAAAAGATGATGATGAATTAGAAGCTAATCTTTTACAGCTAGCAATGGATGGTGCAGGTTTATTTGTTGATGAAGATACGCCAGCGATCAAAGGTAAAGCATTAGAAATATTGGCAAAACAATTTGTTACAGTTTCGCATATGATAAAACGATTAGGACGACGTTTTGATCCTGAAATTCTAGAATCTATGTTATTTAGTTCGACAGGTGCAACAGAAGTAAATCAGCAATCAGCCGAACAATGGATGAAAACTGCGACGGAAGCATTAATTACTAAATTTAATGGAACAAGAAATTATCAATCAGAATTTAAGACCTTAGAAGGTGATGATTGGACGGTTTGTGTGACGCGCTTAATGCATGGTGTGGATACTGATTTCTTTTTTAATAAAAACTTTTTTGAAACACCAGAAAGTAAACTGTTATTTGAATTAAATCAAAAGCTAGATGGTTTACTAACTGATAAATCCTATATCCAACGTGGTGAGAATAGAGAATACACCAGTCGTTTTAGTAACGTAATGACCTGGTTAACGAAAGAAGCTCAACGTGGTTTAACCATACAGCGCTATAAAGGTTTGGGTGAAATGAATCCTGATCAATTATGGGAAACCACAATGGATCCTGAAGTCCGACGAATGATTCAAGTGAACATCGAAGATGCTTACCAAGCAGATGAGGTGTTTACGACCTTAATGGGTGATAATGTTGAACCTCGCCGTGATTTTATTGAGAAAAATGCATTATCTGTCGCTAATCTTGATGTTTAGAATTAAATAATATAATTAAAACAAAGGGCTATTGATAATATTGTTGGTTTAAAATATTTACAATATTGTTTATATAGATAAAGAATGAGAGTAATTACAGCTAATACCAATGGGATTCGAGCTGCCGCAAAAAAAGGTTTTTTTGAGTGGCTGGAAAAACAAGACGCAGACTTTGTGTGTATTCAAGAAACAAAAGCACAGGTGCATCAATTAGAAGATGAATGTTTTCATCCTATGCATGCCTACTATCATGATGCAGAGAAAAAGGGATACAGTGGCGTAGCAATCTATTCAAAGCATAAACCCGATTTGGTAATATCAGGTATGGGTAATGATGAGTTCGACGCCGAGGGGCGATATATAGAGGCACAATACGGTAACTTAAGTATTATCTCTTTATACATGCCATCTGGTTCTTCAAAAGAAGAACGACAACTTGCAAAATATCGCTGTATGGATTTCTTTTTACCAAAGATGAGAGAGATGAAATCATCTGGTCGAGATTATATTATCTGTGGTGATTGGAATATAGCGCACAAAAATGAAGATATAAAAAATTGGAAAGGTAATAAGAAAAACTCCGGTTTTTTGCCAGAAGAACGTGCTTGGTTAGATACCTTGTTTGATGAAGAAGGTTTTGTTGATGCATTTCGTGAATTAGAACAAGAAGAACATTCTTATACATGGTGGTCTAATCGTGGACAAGCTTATGCCAATAATACGGGTTGGCGGATTGATTACCATGTCTTATCTCCTAGTTTAAAAGGAAAAGTTACACATACTGAAATTTATAAAAAAGAAAAATTTTCAGATCATGCGCCATTGATAATTGATTATGACTACTGATGGCGTAAGTACGCTAGCTTCAAAAAAAAGTTGGACTGAAACGTGGGAAGCTTTTTTAGAACCCGCAGTTATACGCATGTTGTTTTTAGGTTTTTCTGCAGGAATACCTATTTTATTAATTTTTTCATCTTTATCTCTTTGGTTAGGCGAAGCAGGTCTAAAAAAATCCAGTATTACCTTCTTTAGCTGGGCGGCACTTGGTTATTCATTCAAATTTGTTTGGGCGCCTTTGGTTGATAAATTACCTATCCCCTTTCTTAAATCATGGCTTGGTCAACGCCGATCTTGGCTGTTGCTAGCTCAAATATTTATCGTATTTGCAATTCTATGGATGGCATTTACCAACCCTGCAGATGGTACAACTCAATTAACAACTATGGCATTGGCTGCAGTATTTCTTGGTTTTTCGTCAGCAACACAAGATATTGTGATAGATGCTTATCGAATAGAATCCTCTAAAAACAAAGACTTACAAGCTATGATGTCGTCAGCCTATATTGTAGGTTATCGAATTGGAATGATCGTAGCAGGTGCGGGGGCACTGTACTTAGCAGCTTATTTTGGAACGACAAAAAAGAATTACCAATATGATGCATGGATGTGGACCTATATGATTATGGCTACAACCATGTTGGTCGGCATTATTACAACATTGCTTATATCTGAACCGGATAGAGGAAAGCTTGCGGTTCATTCGACGGTTGATTATTTACGGTTTTTATTCATGTTTATAATCGCAGTTGCAGGTTTTATTGCTTTATTTTTTTATAGCGCTGAATTTGTTAAAGCGATAAAAAATATTATTAAAATATTGTCTATTTATACGCCTGTAATGGGTTTATTGATGGAAATGATACGATTACTTTTTGCTGTTATCGTTGCAGCAATTTTGGCAAAGTTAATGATCGTTTTTCATATTGTAAATAAAGATATGGTAAATGAGGCTTATATCGAACCGATTCGTGACTTCTTTGTACGCTATGGAAAAAGTGTCGCAATTTTGTTGTTATTGCTAGTCGGTTTATATCGTATTTCAGATATTGTTTTGGGTGCAATATCGAATGTATTTTATCAAGATATGGGCTTTTTAAAACAAGAGATTGCTAGTGGTGTAAAAGTTTGGGGTGTAATAGCGGCAATTTTTGGTGGATTTTTAGGTGGGCTTTTATCCATTCGATATGGCGTAATAAAAGTGCTGTTTGCGGGTGCGGTTGTTTCAGCAGCAACCAATCTTTTATTTATGGTACTAGCAAAATCAGGGCATGATATTACACTGTTTTATATTGTTATATCTGCTGATAACTTTGCGGCAGGATTTGCTGGTGCAGCATTTATCGCGTTCTTATCAAGTTTGACGAATATATCGTTTACAGCGATGCAATATGCAATTTTTAGTTCTTTAATGACATTATTACCAAAAACTTTAGGCGGTTATTCAGGGTCTATGGTGGAGAGTATTGGATATTCAGATTTTTTCTTGTTAACGACGCTATTAGGATTACCGGTATTAATATTAATTTGGTTGGCGAATAAATATCTATCTACAACTGATTAGTTATCATTTTTTTCAAAGCTTTCAATTGTATTCCAAGTATCGAATTTACCTTCATTATTTCTAATCAGCATAAATACTTTTAAATTCTCTTTCTGCACAAACTGCTTTCCTTTTACTTCTCCCATTACCATTAAAGCAGTTGCGAAGGCATCGGCGTGCATGGATGATTTAGAAACGACTGTAACAGAAGCAAGTTTATGAGTAACAGGTTTGCCTGTTGCTGGGTCAATAGTATGAGAATAACGAGTCCCCTTTTTCTCAAAGTAATTTTGATAGTCTCCAGAAGTAGCAACAGCCTCATTGTTTAGTAACAAAGGTTTTTTATAAACTTTGTTAGATGTGTTGTATGACTTATCTGGAATATTAATACCAATACTCCATGGTTGTTTATTAAAATTTATGCCGCTAGCTTTTAGTTCGCCACCAATTTCTACTAAGTGATTTATAAATCCTTGTTTAAGTAATTTTTCACTTATCCGATCGACAGCATATCCTTTAGCAATAGCAGAGAGATCAATGGTCAATGCTGTATTTTGTTTTTTTAATGCGGGTGGATTTAAACAAACATCTAATAGGTGGTAACCGGTTTGTTGTAAAACGCGGTGAATCTCATGTTGGCTAGGAATTATATTTTTATAACTCGCACCAAAACCCCATAGATTAACTAGAGAACCAGTAGTAATGTCAAAAGAACCATTTGTTATTTGACTAATTTTCATGGATTGATAAACAACGTGAGCGAAAGATTTAGAAACAGAAAACCAGTTCTTATTAGTAGTTTTATTGAATTTTGATATTTCAGATGAAGGTAAATAAGTCGACATTTGCTGATTTATTTTTTTAAGCTCTTGCTCTATATTTAATTGAGCTTGTTTTGCATTAAACGTGTTTTTATCAGCTATTACAGTAATATGGTAGAACGTCCCCATCGTGGAACCTTGAAGTTGAAAAGGCTTTAATGGATTTTCCGTACAAGCAGTTTGTAAGAAGAGAAATATACACAATACTGAAAGATAGTTTTCTTGGCCTAAATGTATGACATGTTTTGGAAGCTGAAAAGAAAAATAATGATTAAAAATCATGTAAAAGCGTAATAATTTCATCACCACGTTGCACGATTAACGAAACAGAAGAAGCTTGTGATAATTCCCCAAGAACCATAGCACCTTTGCTTGGGTCATCAAGAGTGATACCGTTTACAGAAGTAACTATATCATTGGCTCTTAACCCCATTTGACGGAATATTTGTCTGTTTGAACCTGGTGTTAAGCGGAAACCTAGAAATTTATCAGTTTCATTATCATAGGCTGGCGATGGAATAGCAACGTCCATTAATTTTTTAGGATTTTTTATTATTTTCTCTCGAAAACTTCCAAGATTTCGTAGAGATGGATTTGAATTATTTTGCATTTTTGTTGGAGGTGGCATGTTTCTCCGTCTATTGTTTGGTAAGTTTTCTGTTGAAAAGGACTTGGGGGGCTGAGGAGCTGTTCCTGCCGTTTTTGTTTCCTTTCTTGGTAACAAAAGTTCTTCTCTTGTTCCCCGGTTATCAATAATTACTTTTTCTGGAAATAAGTCACTGATGGTAACGCCATCTTCAATAGTATCGCCTTTACCGTAGACTTTCTGTTCTCTACCATTGGATGAAATGAGCGCATATCCTTGTTTATTTTTATAAGCAACAATCCCATGCAATTTAAGATTAAGCTTTGCAGGTGGTGGGGCTGAATTTTTAGGTGTTTTATTTGTAGGTGATTTAACAACAGGTTCTTTTTTAATTTCACCAAATAGATGAAGATCAGCAATTGTTTTTCCAAAATTACGTTTAATCGTTTGTTGTGTATTATTTAGATTATTTGTAGGGCTTGTAATAGTGTTAGTGGTAAGTATGGGAGCTGGTGTAAGAATTAACCACATTAATTTTGCGAGGGAAATGCCCAAAGTAACCACTAATAATAAGCTTAGGAAGTAGGGCAATTTTGATTTTTGTTCAGTTGTAGTACTCATTTTTACCTAATATTTTATTAATTTATTTGCAAATTACTTGTTGATTAGTAGGGTAGCTACTTCTTGATATTTTTGAGCGCTTCTATCAAGTATATCAGCAGGTAAATAAGGACCGGGTTCTGTTTTATCCCAATCTAAGGACTCTAAATAATCTCTGATAAATTGTTTATCAAAAGAAGGTGGGCTGATACCTGCTTGATATTGATCTGCTGGCCAAAAGCGAGAAGAATCAGGGCTTAGAATTTCATCTATTAATACCAGTTGTCCTGCATCATCTAGACCAAATTCAAATTTTGTATCTGCAATAATAATATTTTTAGTTAAGGCAAAATCAGCGGCTTCTTTATAAAGTTGAAGGCTAACGTCACGTACTTGCTCAGCTAAAAACCCGCCAATTAAAGTATGCATTTTTGAATAGCTAATATTAACATCATGATCTCCCACTTCCGCTTTGGTAGAAGGGGTAAAAATAGGTTCGGGTAGTTTATCAGCGAGTTGTAAGCCGTCTGGTAGTGTAATACCGCAAACTTTACCTGTTTGTTGATAATCTTTCCAACCAGAACCAATAATATAGCCACGCACTATGGCTTCAACGGGCAGGGGCTTAAGTTTTTTAACAATAACACTACGCCCTTCTAACATTTCACGTTCATCTTTAGAAATTTTTAAATCATCAAGGCTTAAATCACTAAAATGATTAGGGATGATATGTGAAAGTTTATTGAACCAAAAATTAGAAACTTGCGTTAAAACAATACCTTTATTGGGTACTGGATCGGGTAGTACGACGTCAAAAGCAGATAAACGATCGGTTGTAACAATCAGCATATGCTTTTCATCAACATCATAAATATCTCTTACTTTTCCTTTGGCTATTAAAGGCAAGTGTTTTAGTTTAGTTTCAAATACAGGCTTAGTCATAGAGTCAATTATATAATCAAAATGTAAATTTTATAAGCATTGTTCAGAAAGTGACTATAATTACTATCACTAACTTAACGCGCTATAGAATAAACGATTCTTTATGAAATTACTTGAGGGCATCTCGATTAAATAGAATTGAGGTAAAAAAAGATAATATGATTAAATACGAAAGTGACCCTAAAAAGATTAGAAAAAAATCCATAGAGCACATACGCAAACAAATTTCTTTAGATAATTTAAATGAAAATGAGCAACAGATTGCACTGCGGATTATCTATACCTGTGGCGATTTATCGTTACTTGATAATTTACGAATGAGTGAAAATGCAGTAGAAACTGGGTTAGAAACCTTAGAAGATGACTATGAATTACTGTGCGATACAGAGGTGGTGATAGCAGCATTGAATCAAAAAAACTTACAGCATGAACCCGTTTGTTTAATAAATAAGGCAAGTGTTATTTCGCAGGCAAAGGCAGATAAAAAAACACGAAGTATGTTAGCGGTTGATCAATGGAAAAATTATTTACCGGGTAGCATTGTCCTTATAGGCAATGAATCGACGGCATTATTACGATTGTTAGAAAAACTAGAAGAAATAGACGATGATGATAAGAAACCAGCATTAATTATTGCAACCCCGGTTGGTTTTTGTGGTGCAACACCTGCTAAAGAATATTTATGGAAACAGCATGAAAATATAGGAATACCATGTATAACCTTATTGGGCACACGGGGTGGAGGAATGATGGCAGCAACAATAATGAATACCTTAATTGATATAAAAAAAGGTAAGTTATACTAATTATTTCAGGTGATTAAAGTATTTGAAATTTCGTCTTAAGGTTTCTAAAGGGAACAAAATAAGATATGTCCGGTCTATTTTGTTGGAACAAGTAATAATTTAGTTTCATAAATTAGTATTAAAACATTGTTTCAAAATAATGAAAGGACAATATAAAAATGAAATTTTCACAAAGCTTATCAAAGCAACTATCAAAAGTTAGATTACTCACGTTGGCACTGATGGCAATAATAGCCACGACATTTACAACGACAGCCCGAGCAAAATATGAATATTGGGATTCTTCTCCTCACAGATCGAGTTACTCTCCTGTTCAATTAGATATTGTTGATGATCGCGGTAGAATGATGAACCAATATGATGTAAACAGTAGCAAACACGGGGTTCAACGTGGATACCTTGAAGCAGATAAAGGTAAAAACTATCAATTGCGTTTACGCAACACTTCTAATAAGCGTATTGGTGTTGTGATTGCCGTAGACGGGCGTAATATTCTTAGCGGTAAAAAATCGTGGTTAAGCAAAAATGAAAAAATGTATATTCTTGATCCTCACGAGGTATCAAATTACAAAGGGTGGCGTACCAATAAAAATCATGTGAATCGCTTTTATTTCACATCAGCAGGAGATTCGTATGCAGAAGCATGGTCTGACCAATCTGCTTTGGGAGTAATTGCTGTCGCTGTTTTTAATGAAATTCCACAACAACATTATTACAATAAGAAACACAAAAAGCATTCGCCTAATACAATGGAAAAATCACGTGGTGGTTATTTAAATGATGAATCAACAGGTACAGGTTTTGGTAACGAGGAATATTCACCCAGCGTTCGAGTTAGCTTTAAAGCTGAAAATAGACCAGTAGCAAAACATTTTTTGAAATACGAATGGCACGACACATTATGTAAGCGTGGTGTAATTGAATGCGGTAATTATCGAAATGATCGACCAGATAATCGTTTTTGGCCGCGAGAAACAAATAATGGCTATGCACCTTATCCTCCAGGTTATTACAGACGTAACAATCATGACAATAGAGAATGGTAAGGTACGTCACAAAAAAAGGCTTCGATTACCGAAGCCTTTTTTATACTATTAATTTTTTAAATAAAAAGTAAGTTTAACGATAAACCTCAAGCTTACGAATAGATGCGATAGAAACAGGGATAACCGCTTCACCACCATGAATACGTTGCTTAACTACCGCGCTATTACCGCGAATCTTTTGTAAAGAACCGGTAACTACTTTACCGTTACTTTTGCGGATACGGATAGGGCGACCCACCAAAGAATTAATTCTTCCTATTTTTACAACGTGGTATTTTGGTGAAACATAGGGTTTTTCTTTAGCGTGTAATTCTTTTAATGTCCCTTTTGGAAGCAGATCCTTTTCTTTAAATATAGGCTCAAGATCGTCATCACTAGCGACAGTATCGTCTAGTTCATCTTCACTATTTTCAAGATCTTGATCTTCAGTTAAATCGGTAGTTTGTTCAGCATCGGTGAAAGAACCAGAAAATGAAGCATTTTGCTGCGCAGCCATATTAACTGAGTTAAATGTATCCTTTAATGAATTTCCACTTAAAACAACAGCCATAACAACAGCAACAAGCGCGATAACACTACTAGCTATATTCGTCGTAAATGCACCGCCCCAACCCATCTGATTGATGTATTTATAAGCAGCAGAAGAAATTATAAAAGAAAGAACCAAGGTTGCGATAAATAATATTTGTGGATCTAGATTGCTACCAAACATACTCAATGGAATAACGGCTAAACCAGCAAGAACGCTACCTGTAATCCAAGCAAGAAGAATCCAGCCCATTCCGGGTCGTTTAGCAAGAAGCATTTTTGCAATATAGCTAACCAACCAAAGTGTAGCGCCAAGTGCAGCAGCGAGAGATGCAAAGAAAATCATGATGAAAGCCTTTAATTATTATTATTATTATGTTGGCGACTAAATAAATAGTGATGCCGTAAACCTAATTAAACCTTAGTTTTATAATGGACACAAGATTAACCCGACGAGCGCGTATAATTTTTTTTAATAATTTACAAAGTCATATTTAAGGTTAGAAATATCAGCGTAAAATTAAAAGACTATGCAATTTAAGCTTTAATTTTACGCTCGGCTAATTCTTTAGCAAAATCCAACATTCGTTGGGTAGATTGCAATGCTTTAACTCGTACTTCTTCGTCTACAAATATTTCATTTTTACCCGTTTTTAAAACATCCAGTAAATTATGCAAACCGTTCATTGCCATCCAAGGGCAATGCGCGCAACTGGTACAGGTTCCCCCTACTCCGTGTGTGGGTGCTTCGATAAATTCTTTGCCGGGAGCTTCTTGTTTCATTTTATAGAAGATGCCTTTATCGGTTGCCACTATAAATTGTTTATTGGGTAAATCACGTGCTGCGTTGATGATTTGTGTGGTTGAGCCAACAACTTCAGCCAATGCAATTATCTCATCGGGTGATTCGGGGTGAACTAAAACAGCGGCATCAGGATATTTTTCGATTAAATCACCCAATGATCGTGTTTTAAATTCATCATGCACGATACAAGCGCCCTGCCAGCGAACCATTTCTACACCGGATACTTTTTGAATATAATTACCCAGGTGTTTATCCGGTGCCCATAATACTTTTTTGCCTTGTTTGCCCAACCAAGAAACTAAATCTAGCGCGATTCCTGAGGTGACAACATAATCTGCACGTGCTTTTACATCTGCGCTGGTGTTGGCATAAACTACTACAGTGTGATCGGGATGTTTATCACAATAAGGTGCAAAATCTTCAATCGGGCAACTTAGATCCAGCGAACATTCCGCTTCCAAGGTTGGCATCAAAATACGTTTTTCTGGACTGAGTATTTTTGCAGTCTCTCCCATAAAACGTACACCAGCGACAATAAGGGTTTGTGCAGGGTGTTCTTTACCAAACTTTGCCATATCTAAAGAATCAGAAATATAACCGCCCGTCTCCTCGGCTAATTCTTGTAATTCTTGGTCGACATAATAATGCGCGACTAACACTGCATTTTGTTCTTTCAGTAGTTTTTTAATTTCGTTTTTAACGTCTTCTTTTTGTTCAGGCGTGTAATGCGGACGTAACGATTCAATTTGTGCGGTAACCGGTGTTTTAAATTCAGGGATGATGGGTGCTGTTACTTGAGACGACATAGATTTATACTCACAAACTAATTTTCAGCAGTATATCAACTATGCCAGATAAAAAGTCAGATAAAAACACCACAAAACCTTTGGTTCTCGTCGATGGCTCATCGTATTTATTTCGAGCTTTCTACGCCCTACCCGCTTCATTAACCAGCCCCGATGGCATGCAAACAAATGCCATTCACGGCGTTTTGAATATGCTGGATAGACTGCGTAAAGATTATCAACCAGATCATATGATCGTAATATTTGATGCCAAAGGTAAAACTTTTCGCAACGATATGTATGCTGATTACAAAGCCACGCGTCCACCAATGCCGGATGAATTACGTGATCAAATAGAACCCTTGTATGAAATTGTCGAAGCGCAGGGCTACCCGATGATTATTATGCCGGGTGTCGAAGCAGATGATGTTATCGGCACAATGTCAGTAGGTTACGAAGGTGATGTGATTATATCCACGGGTGATAAAGATATGGCACAGTTAGTTAATGATCGGGTTAGCCTTATCAATACAATGAGTAATACTTTCTCTGATATTCAAGGTGTAATTGATAAATACGGTGTAGCACCGGAACGCATCCGTGACTATTTAGCCCTTATGGGTGACACCAGCGATAACATTCCGGGTGTTCCAAAAGTTGGCCCTAAAACAGCGGTTAAATGGTTGAATGAATATGATTCGCTGCAAGATATTATGGATAATGCGGAAAAATTCAAAGGAAAGATTGGCGAAAATCTACGAGCATCCTTGGACTTTCTACCGCTCTCGTATGAATTAGTCACGATTAAATGTGATCTTGAGTTAGATTGTTCACCAGAGTTTGTAAGCTTTAATCCACAAGACAATCAAAAACTACTAGAGTTATATACAAAATATGGTTTCAGAACCCGCTTAAGCCAGCTCCAACAAGATCATAATAATAAAGGTGGCGAACCACTGGCAATGTCAGAAGCAAACGATAATGATATTGCGATTCCTGCGGTGCCAGAAATAAAAGAAGTGGATTATCAAACACTCTTAACAAATGCACAGCTTGATGAGTGGATTGCGAAGATGAAAACAGCACCATTGATTGCGTTTGATACTGAAACAACCAGTTTAGATTATGTGGATGCAAAATTAGTCGGTTTATCTTTTTGTATTACTGCTGGAATTGCCGCTTATTTACCGCTAGCGCATGATTATGTTGGTGTACCTGCACAACTTCCGTTTGATGAAACATTACAAAGATTAAAACCTTTATTAGAAGACCCCGCCATTCTCAAAGTCGGGCAAAATCTTAAATATGACCGTAGTGTTTTGCTTAATCACGATATAAAACTTAAAGGCATTGTTCATGACACCATGCTGGAATCGTATGTGTTGGATTCGGTTTCTAATCGCCACGATATGGATACGCTCAGCGAAAAGCACTTAAATCATAAAACCATTAAATTTGAAGAGGTTGCTGGTAAGGGCAAAAAGCAACTCACATTTAATCAGATCGAATTAGAGCAAGCTTCGCCTTACGCCGCTGAAGATGCTGATATAACGATGCGTTTGCATAATTACTTTTGGCCGCAGTTACAAGCACGAAGCAAAATGGCTAAGTTATACAAAGAAATTGAAATACCATTGATTCAAGTGCTATCCAATATAGAACGTAATGGTGTACTTGTTGATGCTGAAATGCTGGGAAAACAAAGCGTAGAATTATCGACACGCATGGTCGAGTTAGAACAAAAAATATACACCGAAGCAGGAGAAGAATTTAATTTAGGCTCGCCCAAACAAATTCAGGAAATATTTTTCAGTGAAGATAAATTGAATTTACCCGTGATTCGTAGAACCCCTAAAAAGCAACCATCAACAGCAGAAGATGTTTTGCAAGAATTAGCGTTAGAGCATGATGTACCTCGTTGGTTATTAGAGCATCGTGGATTAAGCAAATTAAAATCAACCTATACAGATAAGTTGCCACAGCAAATTAGCCCGATAACAGGGCGTGTGCATACTTCTTATCATCAAGCGGTTACAGCAACAGGTCGTTTATCATCCAGCAATCCTAATTTACAAAATATTCCCGTACGAAATGCCGAAGGCAGGCGCATTCGTCAAGCATTCATTGCGCCTACAGGGTTTAAGATACTCGCCGCTGATTATTCTCAGATAGAGTTACGCATCATGGCACACTTATCAAATGATCAGGGACTGCTGAATGCATTTGCTGAAGGTAGAGACATTCATCAAGCTACTGCCGCCGAGATATTTGATGTGCCTTTAGAGCAAGTAGAAAAGGAACAACGTCGCGCCGCCAAAGCGGTTAACTTTGGTTTGATTTATGGAATGTCGGCTTTTGGTTTGGCTAAACAATTAAATGTTTCACGTACCGAAGCGGCAGAATACGTCAGCCGATATTTTCAACGTTACACCGGCGTGCAAGATTATATGGAAAACACGCGCCAACAAGCAAAGAAAGATGGTTATGTAGAAACTCTATTCGGGCGACGTTTATATTTGCCCGAAATAAATGCCAAAAATGGTATGCGCAGAGCCTATGCCGAACGCACCGCCATCAATGCACCGATGCAAGGAACAGCTGCAGATATAATCAAAAATGCCATGATTGCCGTTAATGATTGGTTACGCTACGGTGAAACGCAAACAAAAATGATTATGCAAGTTCATGATGAATTGGTGTTTGAAGTTGCCGAGGAAGAGCTTGAAACGGTTGAAAAAATAATTACAGAGCGTATGACTAATGCTGCAAACTTAAAAGTCCCACTGATAGTTGATACAGGTATTGGCGATAATTGGGATGAAGCACATTAATAAAATTTTGTTAAAGTAGGTAATATGAAAAAATACCTATTTACACTCACAGTTTGTCTGTTGGCTCTATCCATTACAGCCTGTTCAAGTTTTCGCGATTTTATTCATAATGATAAAGATGCTGATAATCTTACGGCAAAGCCATTGGCTCTGGCTACACAAGCTTATTTACTAATGGGAGGTGACGCAAATTCTGAATTACTGGTTACATCTGATCTTGAGCGCGCTTATTCTGCCAATGGTACTACTCAGGAAGTCATCAATCGCTTATTAAAAAAACAAGTTAAATTTGAATCACCTGATGCTAAAGACGATAATCTGGACACTCTCGCGAGAGAGGCGTTAGATGAAAAAAAGCCTGATTTCACAAAGGCACTGACGTTTGCTAAAGCTATCAAAAAGCCTGCGATTAAGAGTAAAACTCTATTGCGTATCGCTGATGAGTTACCTAAAAATAAACGACTTCAAGTGCTTCACGATGCTGAAAAGAATATAGCACTAAGCAAAGATACTAAGTTTATATATGAAAAACGGAGCAAGTTATTAAAACTTGCCAAAATGTATTTTGAATCAGGCGACAAACAAAGCGCACGTAAAACGATTATGTCTAGTCATGATTTGTTAATTCGTAATACCTCATCAAGCAATGCTATAGATTTTGGTACTGTCGCTGAGCTTGAGTCTCAACTTGGCATCCAGCCAAGCACTTTGTGTAAGCTTACTAGATTCTTACATAAAACCAAGGATCGTCCTATTGCCTTGGCAAAAATCACTGCCGCCTATTTGAATCACGGTTATCAATCACAAGTTTGTATACCTGATGAAGAGCTTATATCAGCGGTAAATAATATGCCTGATGCTGGGAGTCGAGTGCGTGAACAACTTGTTTTGGCAGAAGCATGGCACGCTCGCAAAGAAAAGAATAAGTCTAAACAGTTGTACAATGATGCCATTAAATCAGCGAAGGCTATGGATCAGAAATATAGTAACTATAGATTTGTTATGCAAGGCAGGGTACTAGTTAGTCTGAAAAAAACGGTTAATACAAAGCTTTATAATAGCACTAACAAGGATTTTTGGAAGCAGGTCAATAAAATAGAGCGCCCCTATCAGCAAAGTGAAGCCTTGATGCAATTAATAAGCGACGCATATCTCGAAGGACAGCCTGATATGTCTCTTGATGTCTTGAGCAAAATGGAAGATAACGCATTAAAGATAACGGTAGGAGTAGATCTGGCTCGTATGGCTCAAAAGAATAATGATCATATTGTTGCAGGAAAGGCATTAAGTGAGGCGTTACTAGCTGCAAAAATAATGACTCATCCTGTTGAAAAAATAAATTGGTTAAAAGAAGTGATCAATACTGCCTTTGAATTAGGCAATACTAAAATTGGTGAAGAAGCTCTAAATATAGCGGGAACAAGTGTCGCAAAAGTGCCGGACCTAGAGATGAAGATTATTTATGCAATTCAGTTAGCAGAAAAAGCTTGGGAACACAAAGATGACCGCCTAGCACAATCGTTGCTAAAGCGTACCCAATCATGGCACAAGCAATACTTAAAAAACCCAAAACCTATAGAAAAAGGTGCTAGTAGCTCAACGATTGCTTACATAGCAGAAGCAAAAAATAACATGTTAATAAATATAATGGAAAATCAAGTGTTGCTGGGTAAGTATGGAGAAGCAATGACGTTGTTGGATAAATTACCAAGCAAAAAAGCACAAGCAAAAGCGCTGGTATACACGGCCATTGCTCTTGCTAAAAAACGTAAGCAACAAGGTGTAATGGAAACAGATAAGTTCATGCTTAATGCGCTTGGGGAAAAAATTAATAGCATTCGTAAGTATCCCTGATTCCTTGTTGTATCTGTTAGTAACTTTAAAAAATATTAAAAATAAATTTATTATGGATTTTCCCTACTTTAATAACTTCATATAACCCAACTAGTAATTCATTGAGATTCTTTTAGTATTATTATCTAAATACTTAAATAAGACATAACAGCCTCTATAGCGCGGTTCAGCTTAGGTAAAGAAATATTATTGTATAGTCAGAGGGCTTAAATAGCGGTGTGGTTGGAGTATCACAAATATAAAAATAAGTTTTTCTCCAGCCTAACGTTAATGATAAAAATAAAACATAAATAATAAAAAAATGGACCAATAAAATGAATAAAAAATGGAACACAAAAACAAAATTATTATCTTTGGTGCTATTGATGGTGTTATCACTATCAAGCCAAATGGCAAGTGCTTTACAAATGAATCCTTTGTCTTTAGTACTTAAACCAGCAGGTGGTGGCGCGAAGCAATCTTTCCGTGTAAGCAATGAGAGCAATAAACCTATTGCAGTACAGTTCAGCGTTATGACGCGACAGCAAGTAAATAATAAAGAAATTAGACGACCTGCTGATCGTGATTTTATGATTTATCCTGCACAAACAATTATTCCTGCAAAATCAACGCAAAAGGTGCGAGTGGAATGGTTGGGAGCAGGCAAACTTCCGCGTGAACAAGCGTATCGTTTGATTGCTGAGCAGGTACATGTGTCGTTACAGAAGCAACAACAAACAGGCATTAATATGTTGATGACTTTGGTTGGTGCGCTCTATGTTCAACCGAATGGCACCAAAAGTAACGTAACGGTTAAAGCTGTTCAGCGACAAGGTAATAAGCTAGCGGTGACGTTAGCTAATAGCGGTACACGTCACCAGTTGATGAATTATGCAACCATGACATTACGCAATGGCAACAAGGTATTAACCTTAAAAGGCAATGCGCTAAAGGGAATTAACGGTAACAATGTACTTGCCGGAGCAACCAAGCGATTCTTTGTGCCGTTACCTAAAGGTTTTGTCAACGGTCGCTGGCAGGCAACGATTAAGTATCCGAAATAATTAGTTTCTAATTATTTAGCTTGATTGTCATGAAACAGAAAATGACAAGTCAGAATCCTACTTATAACAACAACACAAAAAACGTTGTAGGGTTCTGGCATTTTGTTTTCATAATAGCTTTTTGCTTTATTATGGTAAGCCCCGCAGTGGCTGAAACAAAGGAAGAATTGGCTGCTTTGTATGCACAAGCATTTGGACCAAAAGGCAGTGCTCAAGCTACAACTAGCAGAGTTAAGCAACGACAAGTAGCAGCAATTAGCCCGCCCTCCACTTCTCAAAATGCTGATATGGCTGCACTGTATGAACAAGCATTTGGGCAAAAAGCACCAACACGATCGTCTGCCTCATCCAATAAAGATAAAAAATCAAATTCAGAATCACAAGCGACCGATCTCGCTGCTATGTATGCCAAAGCATTTGGTAGAAAAAGCCCAATGGCAGCACCCTCAAAAATTAATGTTGATCTGCGTGTTAACGAAGCTGAAATAGGAGAGGTTACTGTTTATAGCAATAAACAAGGCGAAATGGATACAGTTCAAACTAAAAAGCTACTCGTATTATTAAATGATATTTTAAAAGAACACATCTTCCAACGAATTAAAAAAGAAATAGGGAATAAAGAGCGCACCTTATTTAGTGCCTTAACCCAACTGGGTATGAAGGCAATATACAACTCAGTTAACCTAAGTCTTGATCTTGAGATTAATCCATCGCTTAGAAAACCACGCGTGCTATCTATGAATAGAAAAAAGAAAGCCAGTGTGCGCGATGAAAATAAAATCACAGCCAGTGAAATCAGCGCATTTATGAATTTGTATTCTAATTTGGGGGTGACTACTACAGATAACAGCAACGATGTTGATTTAAAAATGCGCGTAGAAAGTAGTTTTAGTGTTGGCGATGTGGTGTTTGAAAATACCACTGATTTAAAAGATAACAAACTTAATGTCATCAAGACAACGCTTACTTATGATCAACCGGATAAATTAAAACGTTTTGTGGTGGGTAGTATTTCAACCGGCAATCGTAACTTTCAAGAAAATTTAAATTTAGATGGCTTTCGCCTAAGTAAAGAATTCTTTTTAGACCCGGAACTGCAGATTCGACCTAAGGGCAACGAAACCATTTTGCTGGAAACGGATTCTGAAATTGAAGTGTACATTAACAATCAATTACATCAGCGATTCTATTTAGATGAAGGGATATATTCATTACAGGATATTGGATTGTACGAAGGGGCAAATAATATTCGTATTAGGATCAAAGATGAATTTGGTAAAATCACCGTTAAAAATAGTCAGCAGTTTTATGATTCACATTTGCTTAAGCCGGAATTATCACTTTATGCAATCAATGTTGGGATGCTAAGCAATAAAGAAGCGTACCGAAATGAAGAACTATTAGATAAACCCTTGTTTAGTGGTTATTACCAAAAGGGTTTAACAAAAAATTTAACGATGAGCCTAGATGCGCAACTTAGCCCAGATAGTTACTTATTGGGTGCTGAGGCAATTGCTTCTGTGCCTTTAGGTTCCATAAAACAGAGTTTTGCACTCAGCGGTGGCAAGGATAGGCAATCCGGTTATGCCGCACGTTTTGAGTTTAAACCGAATATAAAACGCTCTTTGATTGGTTTGGATACATTACGTGAAGACACCTTACAACTGGATCAAACCATTGGACGTTTTTTCACGGGCTGGACAATATCAAGTGAAGTAAGAAGCAGAGACTTTGCAATGCTTAATGAAGTCGCTGAATTAGAAGCAGAAAACAAGCGTTTAAAAGCCCGCTTACAAACTCACTTTTCACTAGACTTAGGCGATGAGTGGCGAGGTAGTTTGAACTTAGGTTTATCAGACTATTACAATGCAGATAAAAATTTCACGTCTGCACTAACGGCAACTAAAAGAATGAATAACGGAGTACGTTGGAGCGTGGGCGCGCATTATGATACTGACGATGATTTTTCGGTTAACCTACAAGTATCAATTCCATTGTCACGTGAAAAGCATAAAAGAAAGAAGCATTTGGACTTGTTAGTGAATACAAAAGACAATAGCTACGAGAGTAAGCTGCACGTTAAGCCACTAAGCTTATATGGAAAAGACAGCTTGGCGGGTTCTTTAGAATATAGGCAAAATAATGATTCGCGTTTGCAACAACTGGATTTAAACTACAATGATACCCAATTTGGTGCACAGCTAATAGCACGTAATAGAATAGCGACCAACAACACGGGTATTAATTCAAAGCGTTTAAATATTGGCTTTAACACTGCACTCGCTTGTATTGGTAAAGAATGCGCAGTTTCACGCCCAATTAATGATAGCTTTGCATTAGTTAGTGGACCTTCTAATCAAGATAGACCCATTGCAATCAATAACGGTAGTAGTCAATTTGAATACGTGAATGATGATGATAGTGAACTGCCTATCAACTATACGGGATTAATTACCGCAAAAGGTAAGCAAGCGGTTGTTCCACTCGATTCTTATCGGTATCAAAAAATAAATATAGATGAAGCAACCTTGCCAAATGGATATGATCCAGAAAAAACAGAATTTGAAGTATTTCCAAAATATCATCAAGGCTTCACTATTAAAGCAGGTGGCGAACCAGCAACCATTGTTGATGGCATATTAATAGATAGTCATAAAAAACCACTGGCGTATAAAGGTGGGCAGTGGGCACCGCAAGGACGTGAGGGTAAAACCATTGCTTTCTTCTCTAATAAGATCGGTCGATTTAGAATGCCTTCCGTTCCTGCAGGTAAGTATAAATTAGAATTGTTTGATTATCCTGATATGCAATCTGTGATTATCAATGTGCCGAATAAAAAAGGGGTGGTACACGATGTGGGGAATATTTTGATTCGTGACTAAGTGCTTGTCCGACTACTGATTAACCTACTAAGTAAAAGCTAGCATTGTTAGTTAAATGAAATATACCGTTTATCGTATTTATTAGTAAACTGATTTAAAATCATTTAATATTTTAATATGTAGAATAATCTACACCCAATAATTATAAATATTATAAAAAATGAAAAGTATTCCCCCTTTACTTTTTTCATCACTTTTGTTCGCATTGGCTAATGTAAGCTTTGCCGCAACAGAGACGACAAAAATTAACATTCAAGTGACACATGATGAATATGTCAAATTTGTAGGAACAGCTGTGGGTGCAGAAAAAAACTTTGATGAGGATGAAATTAGACCCGTTGGCAATGTAAATCCGACGCTTAGTGTTGGTACATTTGGCTTAGAATCAAATTTAGTTGGAAGCTGCACATTAAGTGTTTCTTCTTTAAATGGCTTTTCATTGAAGCATAGTAATGGAAATCAGCGCCTTGCTGATTATAAATTAAACTTTCTTGCAAACACGATTGATCCTAATAATCTTACGATTATATTACCAACATGTAATTCTGCGGCATCATCTTTGGATTTCATCATAGTTGGAAAAATTAAGAAAAACCCGAGACCAGGACTTTACAGTGATACCGTTACTTTAGTTGAAA
>Ga0209633_10002154_pt1 | contig 19355 bp, 21 predicted proteins | sample Cruoilmetagenom1_FD_187290 | JGI IMG/M metagenome (GOLD analysis project Ga0209633, IMG submission 187290) | Oil polluted marine microbial communities from Coal Oil Point, Santa Barbara, California, USA - Sample 1 (SPAdes) (version 2) | ecosystem: Environmental > Aquatic > Marine > Oil seeps ... | reverse complement strand
ATTAGATCTCGCAAATGCTTGCAACTTAGAAGCCATCGGTAAAAATTTATTATCATCACGGGGAATTATTTCTTCATCAAATAAAACTCCATAAGTTGCATTATTAAGCATAGCTTCAAAATCAGGGAATGCCATTTTGGGCTTTTCTATAAAATGCGAAAAACTACCAGAAACATCAACTGATGGAAGTGCATAACCAAAAGCCTCAGATACAGCAGACTCAGCTTTTTCTACATCCATTTTAGCAATTTCAATTTCTCTGTTATTCTGTAGTGCTAATTTAATAGCTTCGTCAAGTGTTATTTCAATTTGTTGTGCATTGAGATGAGCAAAACTTAGCAAAGCACCAAGCACAATTAATTTAATTTTCAGCATATAACAATCCTATATTATTTATTTTCCCTATTATTTATATCAGTTATTATCGAACAATTCATTCAATAAGTTTTAACGTTTTTCTCTTTGCAAATAATTTAATTCGTTCAATTTCAATTTTATCATCATATAAAAAGTTTCTTGTTATTAGTCCATTAAGCATTCCGCTAATAGCCGAAGCAATTAAATTAGATTCTTCTACAGTTTTTTGCTTATCCAATTTTACAATAGAGCTAATATCCTCAATATGAGCAAGATATTTTTTTCTGAGTGAGAGCATCATTTTTTCTTGAGTACAATTTTTTACATTATATTTTTCTCTTTGAGCAATTCTAAAAAATCCAATATTTTCTAAAAAAAAATCAAAATAAAACTCAACAAAGGTATTAAGTTTTTGTTCAATTGTTAAAGATTCAACAACTACTTTTCTAAGCCCTTTTTTTAAGATTTCGGCTCTCTCATTTAGCATTTCAAAAAAAAGGATTTCCTTACTATCAAAATGATTATATAATGAACCCTTGCTATATTCAGATCTCTCGGCAATCATATCCATTGTAACGTTATAATATCCTTCCTCTGCAAAGAGCTCTTCTGCAGAATTCATTATTTCTGCTTTATGTCTTAGGAAATCTCTTTCTTTTCTAGATAATTTATTGTCCATAAGAAATACCATTAAATAAAACATCAATTATTTGCTCTATTTTTTTCTCAATGGGTTCACCATCTTCATTATTAGATAACCATTGATATAGCAATAGGTCTGTCATTCCTAAAATCATATAACTAAGCGATTTTTCATCAATATTCTTTATTTGCTTCTCTTCAATTCCCCTTTTTAACGCCTCTGCAAGTTGTGGCAATTTAGTTAGTTTAATATCTTTCATAGTTTTAACAACATCATCCATTAAATCCAAATCCGGATGTAACAGAATTCTATAGAGTGCCTGATGATTCTTAAAAAACAACATATATGTTGAAATAGCTGTTTTGATTTTTCCAACAGAGTCATCAATCTTTGCAACTTCTTCACTTATAGTATTTGAAATTTTCTCTATTCCATCTTTAATTATTTCAACAAACAATTCTTTTTTAGAAGGGAAGTAGAGATAAACCGTGCCCTTTGCAACATTTGCACGTTTTGCAATTTCATTCATATCTGCTTTATGAAAACCTGCTATCGAAAATATCTCCTTTGCAGATTCTAATATATCAGTTCTTCTTTTTTTCTGTTGTTCATTTTCTTCCATTGAAAGCTCACTTATGGTCTTAAATAACAATTGACTGACTTGTCAGTCAATAACCATCGAAACATAATGGAAAACGTTTAGTAAGTCAATAGGAAAGCTGAAATATTTTTGTTTTTATTGTAGTTTGAGAGACACTTAGTTGCTATAACTTCATAAATGAGAAATTAATTAGTAGATTAAAACTCTCAAATATTAGGGAACTTAGGATTCTAATAATTATGAAAAGATTTATTGTCATATACAAAATTTGGTTATCTAAAGTAGAGTTTTCATTTGGAATTTTATTTTTTCTTAATGTACTTATTCCTTCTAACTGCCTTATAGCATTTCAACTTGATTCACTTGACTCTTTCCTGAGTAAATCAAATGAAAACAATTATTCTTTTTCTATTGGCAATTGGAACGATAACTTTCTTTTTGATAAAGAGATAAACAATTTATTTGACAGAAATATTTTTCAGACAGATGATGATTTTATAACAGCAAGTTTTTGGTTCAGAATTTCAAAACAGCAAAAATTATCAAGATGGTTTTTGGATAGTTATTTGAACATGGCGACAAATAGACAATTGAACTTCCGAACAGATTTTTTGTCTTTGATGTTAAATTACGAAACCCAATTAGAATTGGGCTTATTGAGAGTTGGAAGTGGAATTATTTTTAGTGGGAATTTTGGTGGAAGTGGAATTCAAAACTTCTATCATAATATGGCTTCGATTACAGAACTAGATCTTCCCTACTCTAATAATAATCATTTTGGGTTATCCATTCATTCTTTAATTAAGCCTATTTTATTCGACAAAAACAAACTGCAAATAAAAGAAGTAACATCGTTTTCTTTGTTTACAGACGGTGGACCAAGCTCAATTGAACTAGGATTAGAAAGTAACTATACTGCAATTGAAGATCAACTATTGTTTAACTTCCATCTTGGATGCAAAAGTTATTTCACTTTGAATGAAAATTTTGAATCATTTTTTGGGAAAGGAATTGTTTGGGGAGTTTTTTCTAATATCCGAATTGCCAAAGAAGTTCAATCATCTTTTTGGATTACTGGAAATCAGTATGGAGAAGGAATTCGAAATCATTTTGGTATTTCATTTTCATTTTTAACACAAAATTTAATACCTATAACTTTTGAGGATGTTAAGTATCCATAGCTAATATTTTCACTACATTTTCAAAACCAACCTTAGCACTATCTTATTCTAACAAACAAACTAATAACTGAAAGCAAAATACTAACCGCAACAATCCCAATACCTACTCCGTACAAATCAGAGAAATAACCTATGATCAATATAAAAATTGCAGTGAATAAAGAGCCAAGTTGGGAAGCTACAGATAAAACTCCCGAGTGAATATTGTTATCACTTCTATCTGTTACAACTGCAACTCCTGCTGGTTTTCTTACGTTTTCAATTAACAAAATAAAAATGAATAAAAGTATTACAATCACACTTACATAGTATTGCATCAACAAACCAGTTATCAAACCTAAAAAACTTCCAATGAATAGACTGGTATTTAAAAATTTATTTGAAGTTTTGAAATAAGTAACAATCTTAGACGCATTTCTTGAGACATAAGAATTAACTAAAAAAATCACAAAGTAAACTACACCCAAAATTAAGGCCAGCTTCTTTTCATTTGTTAAAAATAAAAGTACAGGCATGCTTAATAAAAGTGTCTTTAAAAATGGTTGAATAAAATCTTTAACACTTTTATAGTATCCAGAATAAATTGAAAAGTTTATAAGTATTCTTAGTAATTCTTTATCCTTGAGTGAATTGAAAAATGTTAAAGAGGTTTGTTTAACATTGTCCGATATCGATAAATGTTTTTTAGTAGTTTCATCTAAATATTTGGGATAGGAAAGAACATTTACAAAATCCATTAAGTATGGAATTATTGAGAAAAGAAAAATAACTTCGAGATTGTGATTAAAGAAAACTAAAACTCCACCAGCTAAACTTGATATTGCACTTCCGAATTGTGACCATGAACGAGTATGCCCGTAATATTCTACTTTAAGACTTTTTTGATTTGTCCTTTCCAAATAATCAACAATCATTGCTTTGTTAATACCACTTCGGATTGCATCGCCCAAAGCATAAAATAGCATTGCTACTGTAAATAAATAATAGCTTGAACTTAAATAAAAAATCATAAAGGCTAAGATATAAATCAAGAATGAAGAAGCTAAAGTTTTTCGTCTACCAAGTGCATCGGCAATAATTCCGGATGGAATTTCAAACAAATTTATTGCAACTTCTCGTATTGCATAAAGAGTAGCTATTTCTAAAAAAGTAAGTTCTTTACTGATAAAAAATAGAATAAAGAAAGGCTCAAAAAACCGTAAGTTTTTTAAGAAACCATACAAACAAAACTTATAGTATTGTTTGTCTTTTAATATGTAGGAATTTGCACTATTCAAGATCTACTAAAAATTAAAATTTTTCTTTTCAGTATAAGAAATAAAAATGTGAAATTCTGAATTGAGATTCTTTGAATATTGTGTAGCATAAAAATAAATTCCGGATCCCAAATATTTGGGATACCGGAATTAGAAACTTAATTATGATTCACTATCTTTTTTTGCAGTAGATAATTTGAATGGGAAATAAGCTGGACAAAAACTCACGAAGCTTGTCATAATTGGAACTAAGCCCACCAAACCCCACCAAGATTCATTAAGATAACCAACAACACCAATAGCAACACCAACAACTAATCTTATATTTTTATCTAAACTTCCCATATTCTTTTTCATTTCGTTCTCCATTTGTTAATTATAAGTACAGTATAATTATACTAACAAAAAAATGCATTATCAGTGATGATGTTACATAAGCAAAACTTAATATCATTTAGATAAATTAAAAATACTTTTCATTACAAAAATAAAAAATCAAAATTGTCATTTCGAAATGAGCTTCTTTTAGCGATTGAGAAATCTTTTATCTATTAGTGTTATAAGATCTTTCACAAAAGACAATCGGAATGACAGCTTAAAATAGCTTACATCAAGGATTCTATAATTAAGAATTTATACTTCATTAAATCTTTAATTTCTTTTTTATCTCATCAATATTTAGAATCTTGATTTTATTTCGTGCAAGTTCAATCAATCCAGATTTTTCAAAATCTTTTAATATTCTGCTCACAACCTCTCTGTAAGTACCAAGTTCATAAGCAATTTCTTGATGAGTTACGTTCAACTCATTCCCACTACTTTTATATTTTTGGCTTAGAAATTCCAAAATTCTTTCATCCATTCTTCTGAAAGCTACTTCTTCTACAACAGTTATTACATTTGCAAATCTAGTATTCATCAATCCAAATGTAAAGTTTCTCCAGCTTTCGTCTTTATTCACTAACACCTTAAAAATATCAGAAGGAACAATAAGAGCTTCTACATCTTCTTCCACAACAGCTCTTGCCGGATAAGTTAAATTACTAAGTATGGATGATATTGTTAAAATACAACTCTCACCTTCAATTATTCTATATATTGTAATTTCTCTTCCGGATTCAGCAAGTTTGTAAACTCTTACTTTACCAGATATAATTACTGCCAAATTATTTGTTGTTGAACCTTCATCAAATATAAGTGTGTCTTTAGGAAGTGAGGCAATAAAAGCGTGTTTCAGAATTTGTTGAATTAACAAATCATTATTTGAATTAAGAAATGATAATTCATTTTCAATTAGACTTTGATATTTTTCTTCAGAGAGCATTAGTTGTATTGAAATTATTATTACAATAATACAAATTATAATTTTCAGTCAAATAAAACTAATAATGGAAATTTAATATTGACTAAATGTCAAATGCCAGGCACTTCATCAACTGAAAAAGTGCCTGGCATTTTTATATAATTGTAATATTATTTAGGATAGAATTTATTTGAAACTTGAGAGTAGAACTTTTCCACCAACTTTAACAAAATCGAAAGAAATTTTTAATTCTTGGTCACCACTTTTAAAGTTAACTTTTATAGTTCCATCATTCCCTTGAGAAGAAAAACCATCGTACTCATAAGAATCACTTAAATCTAAATACGCTTTTATTTTTTTACATTTTCTCTTTACAGATTTTTTTTCATTTTTAGCTGCAAAGTTAAATGGGACTTTATCTTTTTTAGTTTTATCCTTTCCATCGTATGCTAAAAATGAAGATGCTTCTTCATAACTCTTAGATTTTGATAAATCAAAAAGATTTGTAAGTGATGATTTTACCTCAGCTTCAGTTATCTGATTTTGAGAATATATAGATACAGTTAAGAATAAACTGATAATTATAAATATTGATATTTTTGTTTTCATAATAGCTCCAATTGGCTTATTATTGTTACACTTGAAAAGTAAATTAGTTGCAAATACTTTGTTTGTCAAGATAATTTTGAGAATTAAAATATATTAAAATGTATAATGTTTAATTATTTCACCATTTGTTTTTATATCAGTCATTGCTTCAATCCCAATTTGTAAGTGTAAATCAACAAAATTTTGTGTTACTATTTCGTCAGATTCACCAGTTTTTACACCTTCTGGAACCATTGGTAAATCTGAAACAAGTAATAAAGCACCTCTTACAATATGGTTTGTATAACCGGCAATAAATATAGTAGCAGTTTCCATATCAATTCCAATTGTACCCAAGTTTCTTAAGTAATTTTTGAAATCATTATCCCATTCCCACAATCTTCTATTTGTAGTATAAACTACTCCGGTTCTATATTCCAATTCATGCTGAACAATTTTGTCAGAAACAAATTTGTGTAACTTAAAGGATGGTAATGCAGGAACTTCCGGTGGCATATAATCGTTGCTTGTTCCTTCTCCTCTAATAGCTGCAGTTGGCAAAATAAAATGTCCAAGTTCTGTAGATTTTTTAAGACCACCACACTTACCAAGGAAAAGAATTCCCTTGGGTTTTCTGGCAATTAACAAATCCATAATTGTTGCAGCATTAGCAGAGCCAATTCCAAAATTCACAATTGATAATCCACTTGAATTTGTAGCTGTTTGCATTGGTCTTCCAATACCTTGCACATCACAATTAAATTGATTTGCAAATTTTGTAACATAATTATTGAAATTCGTAAGGAGTAAATAATCGCCAAGATCATCAATTTTAGTTCCTGTGTATCTTGGTAACCAATTTTTAGCAATATCTAGTTTTGTTTTCATAGTAGGTAAATTTATAGTGTCAAATTATTTTAAGTACAATTTACAAAAAATGTATTAGGTATTTTTATTGGTAAAGAACAATTCAATTTTTATTGCAATGATAGCAAATCCATATCCAATTAAAGAACCAATAATTGCACCCATAAAAATATCGAATGGATAATGCACTCCGACATAAGGTCTTGATAAAGCCATAAGAAAAGCAGTAATTAATAAAATCCATTTTAGTTTTGGATACAATTTTGTAATAAATATAGCTACTGCAAAATTATTAACGGCGTGAGAAGAAGGAAACGAAAATGATTTCGTATTTCGAATTAAAAGATTAACATCATCTAAATAATTATTAGGTCTAATTCTTTCAAAAATATTCTTCAATAGATTACTACTAATTTGATCTGATGCAGCAACCAAGAGTATCATCATTACTGCAGCAATTTTCCCAATTCTTCCTCCCTTTAACAGTAGAATGAACCAAAGTATAATATAAGCCACATACCAATTGTGAACATTAGTGATAAATGGGAAAAATTTATCAAATAATGGATTTGAAATTGTATGATTAATGAAGTAAAATATTGCTAAATCAATGGAATATAGAAAATCTGTCACGTTTTAATTCACTTTATTATTGGTGATTTGATACACCTCACATGTAAAATTTTACCACTTAACATGACAATTAAGGTGCCGATAGTACGGCAAAGATAAACATATTATATAACCTAAACAAAGATACTTACTATGACCCAAGCATTAAAAGTTATCAATTTCGAGCAAAATAATTCCGGTGTTAATACTAATGCAGATGAAAAAACTAGTCCAAAATCAAAAGTAAATTCTCCATTAACAAAACTATTGGTTTTAGTTAATTTAATTTTTGCACTAACTATATTAGCAACCTTCTTTTATAAAATTGAATTATTATTGCTTAACAGTAATGTGTTTTTTATTACAGCTATTAGTGTTATATCATTTTCTACATTTTTACTTGGTTCAATTCGCAATAATGAAAAGTCATACGAGCTTAAAGTCATCAATAAAGATGACATAGCTAATGAATCATCAGAGATTAAATTAAGCGATTCTATAATTCCTTACTTCAAACTATCATCAGAAGGTAGCTTTTTATGCAGCAATAAATCCTTGACGTCATTGCTAAATGTTGATTCATTAAGTTCACTAAACTTTTTTAATGACTTTGTGAAAAAAAATAAGATTAAAAAACATATTTTATTAAAACTAAAGAATAAAGGGAAATTAGAGAATTATCGATTATGGTTAAATAATAACGAAAATGGAAAAATCTACGTAAATATGTCATGTAAGTATTCAAAGGATACAAATACTTTAGAGGGTTCTCTAACAGATATTACTTCTCAGCATACAAAAGAAAAATCAATTGCAGAAGAAATTGAAAGGCTTAAAACAAAAATTTTAATTGCTGAAGAAAATACTACAATCAACAATACTAAAAGTTTTGAAGCTACATCTAAGTTAGTACATGACCTAAAATCACCACTAAATTCCATTTTTGGTTTCCTAACCTTAATTGAGAATCAGCATTATGAAACAGATGAAGAATTAATTGAATTTTCTCACAATGCAAAAATTGCAGGAGAAAAACTACTGCAAACAATAAACGATAAATTTGAAAATGAGGAACCGGAACAAGAAATAGTTGAAGAAAAAAGTCAAATTTTTAATGAAGTATTGAATCCAGTTGAAGAAGAAAATAAAGAATCATTTTTAGATTTTACAGTAAGTGATTTTGATGTACAATTTGGGTCAGGTCCTAATATTCTTTTAGTTGAAGATAACGCCATGAATCAACAAGTAGAAATAAAACTTCTGGAAAAAGTTGGATATAATGTATTTGCAGTAGAAAGTGGTGAAGAAGCAATTGAACAAGTTAAAACTGATAAATTTGATTTAGTTTTAATGGATATTGAACTTCTTGGAATGAATGGTCTAGAAGCAACCAAAGAAATTAGAAGTCTTAGTGAAACTTACAGAGACATACCTATAATTGCAGCAACAGCAAAATCAAGCATGAAAGATAGAGAAAAATGTTTAGAAGCTGGAATGAATGATTACATCTCTAAACCAATAAATATTTCTTTTATGAAAATGACAATTGATCAATGGTTGAAAAAAGAAGTAGCATAAAATTAAATTTACCTTCGGGTAAACGGAGTCGTCTTGGGGGGATGTTGAAAAACATCACGACTCCGATATAATTAGTGAGAATAACTTTCTCTGCCCATTGTGCCTAATACTTTTAAAGTGTTGGGCACTTTATTTTTAAAGAATTTAGCTTAAATTAATTTTTGAGCAAAAAAAAAGCGATTTCATAAAAATGATATCGCTTTAAATAATAATTTTTCAGAATTTTATTAAGCAGATAAACTACCAACAAATTTAGCCATTTGAGATTTTTTTCTACTTGCAGTATTTTTAGGCATTCTTCCTTTACAAACAGATCTATCTAAAAAAGATACGGCTACTTTTAAATTTTCAGTACCTTTTGCTTTTTCTTCAGATTCCAAAACATTCTTTACCAAAGTTTTAACTTTTGAGAGTGCAGCTTTATTTCTTACACGTCTTCTTTCGTTTGTTCTAATTCTTTTTTTAGCTGACTTATGATTTGCCATCAGTTACCTTATCTATTTTAATTAAGTCTATAAAGATACAATAATTATGTTTTTGTAGCAATAAAAATTATACGTAATTTTATTAATATTTGTATCTTTGCAGTTCATTTTTTACATAAAACAAAATATTCTGATGCTTAAAGTAAACGAAATATTCTATTCTATTCAAGGTGAAGGTACAAAAGCAGGATTGCCCTGTACATTTATTCGTTTAACTTATTGCAATTTAAGATGTTCTTATTGTGATTCTGAATATGCTTTTTATGAAGGGAAAGATTTTTCAATAGAAGAAATATTAAATGAAGTTAAAAGTATAAACTGCAATCTTGTTGAAGTAACTGGTGGCGAGCCTCTGATGCAAGGAGATAGTTTAATTTTAATGGAAGAACTTTGTAAACTTAATTATGATGTAATGTTAGAAACTGGTGGAAGTTTACCAATTGAAAATATTGATGAAAATGTTAAAATTATATTGGATCTAAAATGCCCATCAAGTAATATGGAAAAGAAAAATCTATATGAGAATATTGATTTCCTTAAACTAGAAGATGAAGTTAAATTTGTAATTGGTAGTAGAATTGATTTTGACTGGTCAAGAAATTTAATTGAAAAATATAAATTAACAGAAAAATGTAACGTTCTTTTTTCACCAGTATTTGATGAAATTGAAAACGAACAACTTGCGGAATGGATATTAGAAGAAAATCTTAATGTTAGATTTCAAATACAATTACATAAACAAATTTGGGATCCGAATAAAAGGGGCGTATGAAAATAGCAAAAGAATTTAGATGGGAAATGGGTCATAGACTACAATGTCATAAGGGGAAATGTTATAACCTTCATGGTCATTCATACAAATTGTTGGTTGAGTTTACTGGCGGCGTAGAAACCACAGGAATGGTACTAGATTATTTTGATGTAAAGGAAATTATTAGTCCAATTGTTGATGAATTAGATCATACAGTTTTGGTTTGGGATAAAGACACATCATTAGTAGAAGCGTTACAAAAATTAAATTCTAATCATGTGATTATTGGATATGAATCTACAGCAGAAAATTTATGCAAATATTTTTTAGATAAAATCAAAAACACAAAATTACCAAACAACATTTCAAGCGTTAAAGTGAAAGTTTTTGAAACTGAAAACACCTATGCTGAAGATGAAATTAGCTTGCATTACGATGAGGAAGATTTTTTACCAAGTTAGGCATGTAATATTGTCATTCTCAGCTTGACAGGGAATCCAGAAAACTTAGACAAAGAATTTCCAATTTAATCATTCAGAAATGACAATTAACTAAAATGACAACTATATATATTGTTTGATTATTACCAACCTCAATTAATACAAACCCTTTGGATGCTTTAGCAGATAGGGTTTCAATAACATATCCTCATTAAAAACATGATTAACCAACCAGCCTCTTAGATAAGTTGTTAACTCTGGTGCATACTTTGAAATTTCACCAGAACTTTCAAGTCCTTTTACTTTTGCCTGTACTACTTTTAGTTGATCAAGTAGCTTACTATGTGAGTGTTTGTGATTTAGTGATTGTGGATACTTTATTTTTCGTTGAATGGCTTCTTCCTTTTTAAAATGTTCTTCACCATATTCGTAAAGTTGTTCAAGTGCAATCATTATAGATTTCTTATCTTCAGGGGACTGCAAAACTAGTTCAATTGTATTTACAAAACTGATAAGATAGCGATGATCATGATCAATAGCATCGTTACCAACGCTCATTGTATTTTGCCAAAGAAGTGCCATTAAAAAAGTCTCCAATAATTATTGAGGAAATTAATTTCTTTTATGTTTGAAGAAATTAAAACAATTTCTATAATATTATCGGATAAAGATTTTTAGATTTTAGTTAGAATTTTATAAGAAGGCGATTTGAAATGCACGTTTCACAATGAAAAATCATTTTGAGAAAGGAAGATTCTACTTTTTTCAACGAGCTAAATAATATCTCAATCCAACAACAAAATTTATTGCTTTGAAGGTTTCATCATATTCTAAAAGTGGTGACCAAGAATAAACATAATTAAATTCACCTAGAATAGATACAGGACTATTCCACAGATTAATTTCTATAATACCACCCGCAAATATCCCAAAATTTCCATTACCTTCTATTTCATATGTGAATGCACCAATCTCGTCTTTTCTTTCTTCATCAATTATAGCAGCAGTTAACCCAGTTTGTAAATATAAGTTTACTCTACTTGCATTAAGTATTTTATATTGTATTCCACTATTAAACAATAGTTGTTTTAAAACAGAAGTTTTCGTTTTATCATTGGTTAAATCAGAGGTAGGAATAGATTCATTTTCGAAATAACTCAATTTGGCAAATAAATTTATTCTAGAACTTACCGGAACTCCAAGACTTAACCCAAAGATTGTTCCAAATTTTCTCTCATAATATTTATCATAATTTTCTGAGAGAACTGTATATGCTCCACCGTGAATTGATAAATATCCAGAATTTTTTACTTTTGATTGAGCTGATATATTTGAGATTATTATAAATAATATGAGTAAAAGGGTAGATTTTAATTTCATTTAAATTGGTTTATTTGATTTCAGTATTTGATTAAAATTTTATTTTTCTGATTTTATTATATTCATTAATTCAGGTAAAACTTCTCCAGATTTACCCATTATTGAATAGTCCACACTTGATGAAATTTCCGTTTGATCAATATTTATTTCAACTAAATAAGCACCATTCTGTTTAGCAGTTATTGGAATGTAAGCCGCCGGATATACAACTGCAGAAGTTCCAACAATAAAACAAATATCAGAATCCATTGCTTTTTGTTCTGCGTTACTAAAAACATCTTGTGGCAAATTTTCACCAAACCATACAACATCTGGTCTTATCATTCCTCCACACTTTGAACATTTAGGGACACTATGTTCTAACTTAAATTCATCTTCATTAAAAAATGTTTTACAATCAATACAAAAATTTCTTTCAATGTTTCCGTGTAACTCGTAAATATTTTTACTTCCAGCTCTGCCATGTAAATTATCAACATTTTGCGTTACAACTGTAACATCATAATACTTAGCAAACTCAACTATAGCATCATGCCCAGCGTTTGGTTCTGTTTCACTTATAATATTTCTTCTGTATTGGTACCATTCCCAAACCATATCAGGGGTTCTCATAAAAGCATCAAAATTGGCAAGTTCTTCCGGCTTAAATTTATTCCATAATCCTTCATCTCCTCTAAAGATTGGTATTCCACTTTCTGATGAAATACCTGCTCCTGTAAAGAAAACAATTGATTTGGCTTCTTCTAATTTGTCTAAAAATTCTTGCTTAAATTCCAAACTAATCCTCTAAACAGTATAAAGTGAAAATAGCTACCTATTCCCTCAAAAAATATATAAGTATGTCATTTCGAACATGCTTTTCCTGAGAAATCTTATAAATTAAAACAAAGTGTCTTTAAATTCTTCTTCATCCGTTTTGGGTGGACTATACAAAGCCGTTCCAGCCAAAGGTAAAAACCTTGTCCAATTTGCATCGCTAGTCTGTACAGCTTCAATTGCACCTTTGTAAGCATTAGTTTTTGCACTCAGTTCATCTGCATGATAAAGTATTATTGCTTCCAAAGTTTTAGGAACAACAGGAGATGCATATTCCAATTTACCTTGGTGACTAAGGACCAAATGTATTAACTGATTTTTAATATCTTCCGGGAAATTATTAATCTGCGAAGCCGTTTTTTCAATAATATTTGCTGCAATTACAATGTGTCCAAGAAGACTTCCTTTATCTGTATATTCAAATCCAGCGGTAAAATCTAATTCCTCAATTTTACCAAAGTCATGTAGAATTGCTCCGGTTAAAATTAAATCTCTATTTACGTTAGGATGAATATTACACATTAAATCACAAATTTTAATTATTTCCAAAGTGTGTTCTAACAAACCCCCAATATATGCATGATGCCAAGCTTTCCCTGCAGGAGCTTTTTTATATTTATTAAAATTTTCTTCAATTAATATTTTGTTTAATAGCTCAATTAGTTCAGGTGATTTTATTGAATCTCTTATATCATTAAACTCATTGATCATTTCAGATATTGGTCTAATTGATTTAGGAAGAAAATCGTCAAGTGTAACTTTGTCATCATCAGTAGTATTTCTTATTCTATCAATTTTAATTTGCGGTTGATTGTTAAATTCGTCAATAGTACCAAGTACTTTAACTATACTGCCCTCTTTTGCATCAGCTAGAAACGAATCAAAATTAGACCACATTTTTGCATTAAGAGAAATACTTTCATCTCGCAATTCCAAATCCAAATATTTTTTACCTGACTTTGCAGTTTTAACAGCCAACTTTACAAGTAATAAATAATGCTTAAGTTTCTCCGCAGTTTTAAGTTTACTTAAACTAATTTGCTCTTCCATTTTTCTTAACCTTTTTGTTCTATTATACTATCTGTTGGAATTTTTACAACAACAGATCTTCTAAGTAAATCTATTGTAATAGCAAGCATTCGTTCTTGATTTGGCAACTCATAAATAACACCTTCTACATCTTTGAAAGGACCAGAAATTATTTTAACAGTTGTTCCAACTTGCATTCTATCGCTTACTTCAACATCCGTTCCACTTTCTAACATTTTTTGAAGGTTTTCAATTTGCCAATCTGGAACAATTGCCGGAGCACCTTCAAAAAATATAGATCTGACAATTGCATATTGTTCAAGAGCAAGTAATCTTTCTCTTTCGTTTCCTCTAACAAAAATATAACCGCTAAATAATGGTTCAATTACTTTTTTCTTTCTGTCACTCCATTGTTTTACTCTAGTTACTTTTGGTAAAAAAAATTCAACACCACAACCTTTTAATTGTTCTTCTGCTTTAAATTCATGCCTCGGTTTTGTATATAATGGGTACCAATGAAAATTATTTCCTATAGCCGGATTTTCCACAAACTTCCTTTTTTCTATATTTATAAAATTAGCTATGCAAGATAATGAATTCTGAAATTATTTATACATTAAAGAGTTTATTAACCCGACGGTAATTATTTGAAAAAATATGTCATTCCGGTTTAGCAACGTTTTTTGTTGACAAGACCAGAAGCTCCCACAATAACAAGAGATTCCGGTCTTGCAAAGAACGCAAACCGGAATGACAGCATACTTAATTTGAGATATTAAATATCTTTTTATTACTGTCTGTTTAATAGTAGTATATCTAAATGAAAATATTTTTAGGTCAAAATTTCTTGCATATTAACTAATTGAAATTTTAATTTTATTAAATTTGTATATGTTATTTTTTTTGACTGAATATTTTCAGGATACAAAATGGATAAATTCTCAACCAATCTAACCGGATTATTATTTTTAGTTTTTATAATTACCTCCACAAGTATTTCTTTGTCCCAAAAAGTTAAAATTAAAAAAATTCTTGATTCAAATCTATTTGAATTAACTGATGGAAGACTGATTAAACTTGCTGGCATAGATGTTCCTAATATCAATCATAAAAATGAAAACTTACAAGAAGTTGGAATTAGTGCATTTAAATATGCAAAGCAAATGTTTCATAAAAAAAGGTATGAACTTACTTATCCCAAAACTAGTATGCACGATTCAATTTTTAGTTTAGTTTATATTATTAAAAAGTATCCTTTGCAAACAAAAGATTTTACTAAAGAATATTTAGAAAAAGGTTTTGCTAAAATTATTCCCAACACAAAGTTTTTTGAAGACAATAGTTATGTTGAGGCTGAACAAGAAGCTAAAAAGAACCAATATGGCATTTGGAAATTTAAGAACAACTATAATTCAGATACTTTAGATCAAACATTTTTAGCAGCACACTTTTTAACTGATGAAGATATTGATTCTATAACAACGTTATTGCAACATCTTCCCTTTGTTCATAATGCATCAGTTACTACACAAATTATTTTGGAAGGATTTGCAGCACCTATCATTGGAACACTTACAAGTTTTGGCGGTGGCTTAGTTGGTTTTGGTTTAGGGACATTATTGTATGGTACTGAGCAAGGAGATGGATTACAAACCGCTGGAGTATTTGCACTTGGCGGAATGTATATTGGTTATACTCTTGGCAATGCTATTGGAGTTCATTTTATTGCAAGAAACAATGCCCGTGACGTATCTTTAGGTCAATCAATTTTATGGAGTACTTTAGGTGCTGCCTCCGGTATAGCTATTGTTACATGCACTGGTAATTTTTGGCGAGGAAATATCCTAGCTTATACTCCATTATTTCTTCCTGGACTTGCTTCCATTATTTATGCAAATTTTATTGCTCCCAAAAAAGTAGTAAAACAAAATATATCTCAATCAAGCATAAGCAATACTAATTTTATAGAAAACAAATTGACTCATAAGGATTTATATAATAGTACAAAACTTTTAGAAATAAATTTATTTAGAATTAATTTTTAGCAAAAAAATGCCCGGCACTTCAAAAGTGTCAGGCATTTGGAAATCTTCAAAAAAAACTATTAAAAACTTTTTCTAAAATTCATAACAATTCCGGAAGGAAGATTAGGATTTAGTTTTGTACCAAAATTAATATCCCAACTTAATTTATTTTCTTCTCTTTTATTATAAGCAGAAACCGAACGAACTGCATTGATAGCACTAATAACTCTATTCACAATCAAAGCTCCAACTGCAAACCGAACATTGTTAAATGCACCCTCGCTATCTGTCCACATGCTTCTATACTCTTTTCTTTGGTCAGCAGTTTCCCAATTCCAGCTATGTGTCGTCAGATCATAAGTTTCATCAAACTGTCTGTTTAATTCTTTCTCAGTATTAAATTGTTCAATATTTTGGTAAGCACTTATATCAGAAAAATATTTTGAATCTTTATCGTCTAAATTTACTCCACCAAATGTTTGAGCGTATGATCTATAGTCATCTTCTTTATTATTTCCGTAGATACTGTAACCAGTAACAAAACCCCAAATTACACCATCGGCAATTGTAAAATACTGTCCACTTGAATAATTATCAGCGTAAAGTTCGCCCATACCTGGAAGTAAAATAGAATACAAAACTGCTAAGCCTTTACTTTTCTTTTCAAATGTTTGTGTGTCAATATCTAAATTTTCAGAAAGTAAATTTTGATTATTAGATTTTGGGACATATGTATTTTTAAGCTCTAATAATTGCTTATTATTTTGAGCTGTTATTGTTGAATAAATTAAAAATAAAATTATTAAGGATACTATTTTCATTTGGCTACCATATTTTTAGATTTCTCAATCGCTTAAAAACAAGCTCATTTCGAAATGACAAACGTAAAAATTTATTTATAATTTGAAATACTTTTTGATTCTTTATTAAAGAATTCTTCAGCAATTTCTCCGACACATATATTATCAACTACATCGGTAATTTTAATCATTTTAAATTTGTTTGCCAAGTCAGTTTTAAAGGGATGTTTTACGCGAACATAATTTGAACTATATCCAAATAAGTACCCATCTTTTTCCGAATCTTCAAATAAAACTTTTAATTCCTTGCCAATCATTTTTCTATAAAATTCGTTTTTCTTTTTTTCACTTAATATTCTAAGCATGCTACTTCTTCTTTTTTTCTCAACAATATCAATCTTTCCATCCATCAAAATAGCTTTTGTATTTGGTCTTTCGGAATAAGTAAAAACATGCAGATAAGATGCCGGCAGTTCTTTTATAAAATTATAAGTCTGCAAGAAATCTTCTTCTGTTTCTCCTGGGGAACCGATTATTACATCAATTCCAATTCCAACATTTTCAATATTACTTACCGCATGTTGAACCACTCTTCGATAATCTGCTGTATTATATCTTCGTTGCATCAAACTTAACACTTTATCGCTTCCACTTTGCAATGGAATATGGAAGTGATTACTTATTTTAGGATTGTCTTTTGCAAACGCAATTATTTCATTAGTTAATAAATTAGGTTCAATTGAGCTAATTCTTATTCGGAAATCACCATCAACTTTCACAAGTTCTTTTAACAAAGAATAGAAATCTGTGTCTATTCGTTTTCCGTAATCGCCAACATTTACGCCCGTAAGTATTATTTCTTTATACCCTTGCTCAACTAATTTTTTAAATTGAATTAAAGTTTTTTCTATTTCTAGACTTCTACTTTTTCCTCTAGCTAATGGGATTGTACAAAAGGTACACTTATAATCGCATCCATCTTGTATTTTAAAATAAGCACGAGTTCTTTGGTCTGCGTTTGAAGATGAAGCCGAAGTGAAGGTATCTAATTCATCAGTTGGAGTTACATAAATGCAAGAGAGTTCTTCTTTCTCAAATTCATCTATTAAATCGAATATTTTAAATTTTTCATTGCTCCCAAGTACTGCGTCAACTCCTTCTATTGCTGAAATTTCTTCAGCTTTTAATTGAGCATAACAACCAGCAACAATAATATATGCCTTTGGATTTAGTCTTTGAACTCTTCGAACAAATTGTCTGCAATCCTTTTCAGCATTTTCAGTAACCGTACAAGTATTGATTACATAAACATCAGCTTTCTCTTTAATATCTACAATTGAAAATCCTTTTTGTAAAAATTGGTTGCCTATGGTTGATGTTTCAGAAAAGTTAAGTTTACATCCAAGTGTTTGGAAGGATACAGTTTTATTCATTTTGGTTTTTTCTTAAAAGATAGAGACATTTGGTTGTATTATAATTGTCATTCTGAACTTGTTTCAGAACCTAAATATTCTAAAAACGAGATGCTGAAACAAGTTCAGCATGACAAATTTTGGCGTATAACATAATGTTTCTTGTTTGCAATATTTTCAGTTTACACTTTGTTTATTTATTTCGCAGATTGCAAGCAATCTACGTTACAAACAAAATATCAAATTAATAAAAAAAGGCTGCAATAAACTTTTAACAAAGAGTATTGCAGCCTAATATTATTGATGACTACTTACTTTCTTCTTCAGTAGTATCTTCTTTTGCTTCATCTTTTACTTCAGCTTCTTCTACCTTTGGTTCTTCAGTTGCTTCTACAACTTTTTTGGTCTTAGCTTTTTCTTTTACTTTACCATCTTCTCCAAATCCAGCAAAAGCAGATGCATCAAATTTGCCTGCATCCGAAGTTTTCACATCTTCAACTGTTACTTTCTCTAATTTATGTTCAGAAATATAAGCTTCAATTTCTTCATCAGATTTATTTTTCAAAGATGCTAACACACTTAATACTATTTTCTTATTCTCTTTATCAAACTCAACAACAGTAGCAGTAAGCATTCCTTCTAATGGAAAACTTAAAGAAAGATTTTTTACTCTTCCCGGTGAAAGTTGAGAGCCAGGAATAAATCCATCAACACCATCAGTAAGTTCTGCGATAATTCCTTTCTCTATAATTCTAACAACTTTAACTTGTTCTTCTTTTCCAGCAGGATATTTATTTTCAAAACCATCCCATGGACTTTCAGTTACTTGTTTATGACCTAAAGAGATTTTTCTATTATCTGTATCAATACCAAGAACAATTACATCTAGCTCTTCACCTTTTTTAATAATTTCTCCTGGATGACGAACTTTCTTAGTCCATGATAAATCAGAAATATGAACAAGTCCATCAATACCTGGCTCAAGCTCAACAAATACACCAAAGTTTGTTAGATTTCTTGCAATACCTTTATGTTTTGAATCAACTGGATATTTTTTCAACAATTCAATCCAAGGATCAGGAGTTAGTTGTTTCATACCAAGAGATATTTTTTTATCATTTTTATCAAGGCTTAAAATAACTGCTTCAATTATTTGTCCCATTGAAACATGTTGTGAAGGATGTTTAATGTGTTGTGTCCAACTCATTTCAGAAATATGTATATGTCCTTCA
>Ga0209633_10002153_pt1 | contig 19364 bp, 21 predicted proteins | sample Cruoilmetagenom1_FD_187290 | JGI IMG/M metagenome (GOLD analysis project Ga0209633, IMG submission 187290) | Oil polluted marine microbial communities from Coal Oil Point, Santa Barbara, California, USA - Sample 1 (SPAdes) (version 2) | ecosystem: Environmental > Aquatic > Marine > Oil seeps ... | reverse complement strand
GACACTATAGGAAAATGAGGGCAACCAACATAAAAGCAACGCGGATGGAGCTGCTCAACCAGCGAAAGAGGTTGCGGGTAGCCAGGAGGGGTCACGATCTGCTGAAGGACAAGAGGGACGACCTCATGAAGCATTTTCTGGGGATGATCGAAGCTGTCCTGAGCCTGAGGAGGGGGGTCGAGGAAAAGCTAGAACAAGGTTACAGGAGCGCTATCAAAACGGAAGCGCTGATGGGCGAGAAACGACTAAACGCAGCTCTCTACCCGAGGCCAGTCCTGGAGGTGGAGGTTGAGACCAGCCATATAGGTGGCGTGCCGGTTCCAAAGCTTCGACTTCTTTATGAGGAAAAAAGGGGTTACAGCCTCAGCACGACCCCCGCCGAGCTCGATCGCATGACCTCCATATTCAAGGATATTGCCGCCGATCTCGTCAAACTGGCCGAGGCTGAGCGGGCGATAGCGCTCTTATCGGTCGAGATCGAACGGACGAGGCGAAGGGTCAACGCCCTTGAGCACATCGTCATACCCCAGATCGAGGACACAGTGAGATACATCTACATGAAACTGGAGGAGATGGAACGCTCGAACTTCTACACGCTCATGCGGTTCAAGCAGATGGCTGAGGCGTCCCAATAATCGAGAGTGTCTCAATAATCGTACAGCCCGAGGTACGAAGGAATAAGGATTTTTTAAAAAATTCTTTACCCCTCATAACTTTATCTTTAATCCACGTAACTTTAAGATTTCAATTTCGATAGTTTTATATCTAAACATGTCCTATCTTAAGCAAAGGATGGAGGTGATAAAAATGGAAAGATCACGGAAGGTATTGGTGGCGATTTTAGCATTGGTGGTGATCGTAGCGGTAGCAGCTGCCATATTCTACATGACGACGCCGAAGATTACCACGCCGAAGGTCACCGCGGAGCAAATAAAGGAAGAAATGATCGAAGCGACGGGTGACATAAACACGTATCAATTTGATATGGACATGAAGATCGACATGACGATCACTGATAAAACGACGGGGAAGGTCGAAAAAATGGTGATCAGTTTAGCTGGTGGCGGAGCGATTGATAATGTGAACAGGAAGATGAAAACAACGATGGCCGGGGATATAGCGGTGCTCGAAGGGGAAGAAACGCCGGGGTCGATTGAAACCCAGACCTATGTGGTTAATGATACGGTATACACACTAACGACCATCCCGGAAACACCTGCGAATTGGACGAAGATAGAGATGCCTGCGGAGGCTTGGGAGACGCAAAATCAAGTGGAACAACAGAGGGAACTGATGAAGGTATCCGAGGTCGAGCTCCTAGGCGATGAAAGAGTTGATGGCACCGATTGCTATGTGCTTGAGATCACACCGGACATGGAGAAATATTGGGAGACGATGATGCAACAACCTTGGTTAAGTGAGGCGATGCAAAACGTGAGCATAGAGGAAACATTCAAAGAGATGTCCATGGAGAATTGGATCGCGAAGGATACGTATTTCCCGATAAAAACGGAAACGCAGATGACAATGGTGATAACTGAGGAGGACGTTCCAGAAGCAGAAGAACCGTTTGAGATGATGATGGATATGGATATAGACATGCTGTTCCATGATTACAACGAGCCCGTGACAATCGAATTGCCAGAGGATGCTGAAAGCGCAGTAGAAGCACCCTAAAAGCGCAGTAGAAGCACCCTAAAAGCGCAGTAGAAGCACCCTAAAAGCGCAGTAGAAGCACCCTAAAAGCGCAGTAGAAGCACCCTAAAAGCGCAGTAGATGCACCCTAAAAGCGCAGTAGAAGGACCGACGAAGTCGTGAGCGAGTCAAACAGCTCCGACAACTACCGTCACGTGGATACGAAGGAGCGTAAAAAGCTCTTCTTTTTTCTTTTTCTTTTTTTATTCTTTAAACCCGATTCAACGGAGCTCTCTTTTTGAAACCTTACAAATCGGGCATTCACAATATTATCTCCCCTCTATCCGCATCTACTTCTAAAACATCCCCGTTTTTTATAATTTTTAGATTTAGTATGTCCTCTTCAGGTCTGTCAACGCATGGAATTCCCGCCAGAATAGTTCCCGTTGCGACGATGGTCTCTGTCTCGATATTTATTATCGCTTTTGGAGCGACTCCATTCTTTTTTAGAGCATCGATCACGTAAGAACCCACTGTACTTCCCTTCCCGCTCGGGAATATAAATATCTTATTTTTAATCGATTTCCCTTCAAGTGGATTGCCTTTTTCAATGATGATCCCAGTTTTTGGATCTACATTCCCATAAAACCCAAAAGGCTCGTTTAGAATCATCGCTTCCCCCTTTGCTTCCCCTTCTGAGATCGACCTCGCTTTTATCGTCCTCATTTCAACCCCTTCTCCACAAGGTCGTCTATATCCGCAAAAAATACGTTCTTATTACAAAATCCAGGGAGATACTTTGCGGCTTTTCCGGAATTTGTTCCAATGCACCTAAAGTCCAACTCTTCCAATGGAGAAACGACCATGCAGGTGTCACACACGATCTTTGCTCCAGATGCTTCAATTATTTTTGTGTAATCCATCTCATCTGCCCATACTTTTATGCATCTCGAGGTGCAAACCCATAAACTTTTTTTCAGTTTTTTGTCTTTTAATTTTTTGGCTAGAAATTCTATCTCAGAAAGGGACGCGTGGGGGCATCCAATAACGATCAAATCGGGGTCATCACAATCCGATAGCTCATCATAACTCTCTTTCAAGTCTTCCGTAAAGAATTCTATCGTTTCCAAATTTTTAATTTCATCTTCGTAGTGTTTTGCTTCAGGAGTCCTGTCCTTAATGTGATACAGCGCGATCGCACCTGACGCGGCCATTGCAGCACCAAGACTTTTTAAGTTATCCGTAGTACACTCTTCGACCCCATGAAGATAGGGAACCCTATTTTTAATCGTTTTTCCAACCCAATACCCCAAAGCGCCAAAGTCGGCATTTGTTTTTAATTGGCCACCTATATCTATTAAAATCGATGGCTTTCTATTTTCCTCTCGATGTAGCCCATAGTTCGCAGTCCTTCCGACAATGGCAGCAGCTAATGCCGAAGGCCCGCCTTCTCGATTTGTTCTGGCTCCGATCACAGAATTTGCAAAGACCACCGCAGAAGACTCGCTCCAAGCAAGATGCTCCCCATATCTAGGAAGGTTTCCCAGCAAATAGGGCGTGCATGAGCACGTTATTACAACCCCCATCTTTTTAAACGCGTTTATGATTTCTTTCTGCTTTTGCGCGAAATTTTCAGAGATTCCAAAATCCTTCCAGTTTTCTAAGTCCATGCCGGCAGGATTCAGGTAGGTGGGCACCCTCACCTTTGTCCCTTCTTCCGCAAATCCCCTAAGAAACTCTAGACCTGGCTCACCGATCGATTTGTAGGAGACGCCCGCGACTTGGGAAGATCCAATTTTTACCATTCTTTCCGCCCCATAGATCTCGCCGAGTTTTACGAGAAGTTTCATGCATTTTGCCACTACAGCGCCTTCTTCCCCATCTAGCATCCCCTCCTCCTCTCTTGTTAAGTACATCCTGTTTAATCCTTTGAACCCAGATAATCCTCTAAATTTAGATCCAAGGGCAATTCGACTTTTCTAAACAATTCTCCATCTTTATCCAGAGGTTTTGTCGCATCCAGGCCATATTTTGCGGTCGTGCCCTCTTTTGAGTTTGAGGAGGGATCTAAACTCGAACCTCTTGCACCCGAAACGACCAACAAATCTTTATCCGGTTGGAATCTTGTCGCTAGAGCCCACTCAACATCCAGCTGATCGAAGATGTCAACGTCTTCATCAACAACAATAACTCTTTTCATGGATGGGTGAGCTGAAAGGGCCGCCAAAATGGCATTTTTCCCGTCACCCTCTTTTATTTTTTTAATTGAAACCACTCCGTGTAGCCAGCAGCATCCCCCCACAGTCAGACAAACGTTTTTCACCGTAGGAACTGTGTTTGACACAATTTTATAGATTCTGGGCTCTTGGGGAACCCCCATCAACATCCTGTGTTCCAAACCCCCGGGGATTATCACCCTAAAAAAGGGGTTGTTTCTGTAATACAACTCATCACATTCAAAGATGGGTTGTTTTCGTTCAATGTCTACAGTCCCCGTTAAATCGACAAAGGGCCCCTCTTCAGCCACATCTTTTGTAATTCTTCCACGCATCACGATTTCCGCTTCCGAGGGCACGAGTATACCTCCAACTTCTGTCACGTTAACCCCATCTAATAACGTTGAAGCAAATCTCAGCTCATCAAAATCTGACGTATAGGAGGTTGCCGCCGCGATTTCAATGGCAGGATGGACCCCGATAACGACGGCCACTTCTAAATCCTTCTCTTCTTCATCGAGGATCTCATACAGGTGCCTTGGCGTGATTCTAACAGAAAATTTGTTCTCACCCAGATACATCATCCTATGAAAAGACATGTTCTGATTTTCAGTTTTTTTGTTTTTTGCGATTACAATAGACGAGGAGAGGTACCTCCTTTCCTTCTCCCTGTAAAAAATAGGTACTGGAATGTATTTTATTATTTCTGGTTTTTCTATCCTGTTCTCCAGAAAGGGGCTTTGGTCTGAGATTGAAACCTCCCTTTGTCTGTCCATCGCTTTAGATATTCTAAAGATCAATTCTTCCCTTGTCGTCCCAACGCTTTTTGCGATGGACTCTCTATCCCCGCAGATACCAACAATTGCTCTTACATCTGGATATTCTTTCAGACCGATTATCGAAGGTCGAGATTCCAATTTGCTAGCTAGAGAAGCGAGCTCATAGTCCACTGAGACGGGTTTTTTTATTTCTTTCAGTGTCTCAATATCAAGATATTGCCTCATCTCAATCACAACGTTGTTGATGACGTATACTCATTACCGCTTCTTTCATATTTAAAAACTTGCATCTTTTGGCGTGTTTGAAGAATTGAACGTTTCACAGGTCCGTCGTGTATCAAACTGGGGTACATCACATCAGTCGATGAATATCTCAATCACCAAGTTGCTGGGGGCCAAAGCACACATCGAAGGTGAAGAGCAATCAAGGCCTCAGATGGGCAAAGAGCACAAAATCCTTAAATATGCAGCCAGATACTGGATCATGATTTTGGAGGAGCCATTAAAGAAGATCGTAAAATTGAAGAACTACATCGATGGGGAATGGGCCGATTCCCAATCGGACCAGATCCTTGATGTGGTAAACCCCGCAACTTGCGAACCGATGGGGAAAGTGCCGCTCTCCACCCGGGCGGAAGTGTGGAGGGCTGTTGAAGCGGCCCAGGAGGCCTTCGAGGATTGGCGGGATACCCCTCCCGTCACTAGAGCCAGGTACCTGTTCAGATTGAAGGGGCTCATGGAGGATAACTTCGAGTTTCTATCAAGGGTCCAAACCATGGAGCATGGAAAGACGATAGACGAGTCAAGGGGGGAGACGAGACGGGGGATCGAGAACGTCGAGGTCGCCTGCGGCACCCCATCGTTGATGATGGGCTACAATCTAGAGGACATCGCTACAGGCATAGACGAGCAGCTGATCAGACAGCCCTTGGGAGTCTTCTGTACACTTCCAGCCTTTAATTTTCCGTTTATGATCCCCCTCTGGTTCATGCCCTATGCCGTAGCGACCGGAAACACGTTCATCATAAAGCCTTCTCCCCGTGATCCCATAAGCCAGGAGAAGCTCTGCGATCTTGTAGATCGGGCTGGTTTCCCGCCAGGAGTTGTCAACGTTGTTCATGGCGGGGCTGAGGTGGCATCCGTTTTGTTGGACCACCCAGATGTAAAGGGTGTATCATTCGTGGGGTCCACCAATGTGGGAAAAGACGTTTATCAGAGGTGCGGTGAGGCGGGAAAGCGGGTTATAGCGCAGTGTGGCGCGAAGAACTTTCTGGTGATCGCGGAGGATGCCCCCCTAGATAAGACCATACCGGCTCTCATGTCCTCATTCTTCGGGAATACGGGACAGAGATGCCTTTCGGGGGCAAACGCGATCGTGATGGGGAAGGACGAGTTTTATGATAGATTTATCTCAGCGTTTATTGATGTGGCCTCAAGGATTAGAGTGGGATATGGACTTGACGAATCGGTGCAAATGGGACCCCTGCAATCCAAAGAGTCCAAAGAAAGGGTCTTGGGCTACATCGAGAAGGGCGTGGAGGAAGGGGCAAAGCTAAGGCTCGACGGCAGGAAAATAAAGATCGTTGGTGACTATCCCGACACATGCTTCCTCAACCCGGCCGTGTTTGAGGGCGTCACCCCAGACATGACCATCGGCAGAGAAGAGGTATTTGGCCCTGTAGCCAGCATCATGAGGGCTGGTAATATGGATGAGGCCTTGGACATGATCCACGACAACCCATACGGGAACGCATCGTGCATATTCACCTCGAGTGGAAAGCTGGCGAGAGAATTTCAGCGCAGGGTTCGGGCTGGAAACGTGGGGATCAACATAGGCATAGCCGCCCCGATGGCCTTTTTCCCATTTGGGGGGATGAAGGATTCATTTTTTGGGGTACTGCACGGCCAGGGGAGGGAGGCAGTACGTTTCTTCACCGAAAGCAAGGTGGTGATCCAAAGGTGGTTCTAGTGGAGCTGAACACAGCTTCGGCCATCGTCAGCTTCACGAAAAAGCTGGAGGAGGATTCCGCTAAACTATACAGGGAGTTAGCTGAAAAAGAAAAAGAAAAAGAAAAAGAAAAAGAAAGAAGAGAAATGTTCCTTTCATTCGCCAAGGAAAACCGCGATAACGAAACAATCGTGGAGAGGGCCTACTACGGAGTCATAAGCGATCAGGTGGAGAGTTCTTTCTTCGAAGCGCTGGACACCGAGGAGTATGGAATAGATACAAAAAGATCTCGAGATTTGGGGGGGATCGTGGAGATCGAAGAGACGATCCAGAGGTTCTATCTAGATGCGGCCGAACGGTTGCGATCGTTTTTGCCCGATGTATCGAATGCGTTTAATAGGATATCCAAGAGGAGAAGGAAAAGGCAAAAAATGCTATTGGAGGTGGATGGGTAATGACTGACGAGCTCGCTGACCACACGTATGGGGCGTGGCGTGCTCAAAAGGGCTGGAAAAGTCCCCTTTTCATAACAAAAGCTGAGGGGTCCTATTTCTACGATGGCTTGGGCAAGCGCTATCTGGACTTCTCATCCCAGCTCATGTGCACCAATTTGGGCTTCGGCAACAAGGCGATAGCCGATGCTATATCGGAGCAAGCGGAAAGCCTTCCTTACATAAGCCCAGCCTTTTCCTGCGATGCAAGGGTTAAGGCGGTGCGATCGTTGATGGAGGTCATGCCCCTTGATCAATTCTTCTTCTCGACATCTGGCACCGAAGCGAATGAGGCAGCGGTCAAGATCCTGAGACAATGCAAATCGCCCGCGTACAAGATAATCTCGCGCTATCGCTCTTACCATGGTGCCACATCAGTCGGCGCTTCGTTGACCGGGGATCCAAGGAGGTGGTGCGCTGAGTTGGCGAGGGCCACAATTCCGGGAGTGGTATTTGCCCCTGACCCATACTGTTACAGGTGCCCCTTCGATTTAAGGTACCCGGGCTGCGGTATAAGGTGCGCCCGATATCTCGATTATACGATAAAGGAGGAAGGAAACGTCGCGGCCATATTCGTGGAACCAGTCGTGGGTACAAACGGGATCATCGTTCCACCAAACGAGTACTACCCCATGTTGAGGGAGATATGCGATGAGAACGATGTGTTACTCGTGGCGGATGAGGTGATGAGCGGATGGTTCAGGACGGGCAAGTGGTTCGCCCTGGATAACTGGGGGGTCAAGCCGGACATACTGACGACGGCCAAAGGGTGTACTGGTGCTTATGCTCCGGCTGGGATAACGGCGACATCTAAAGCGATAAAGGACCACTTTGAGGGCTCGCTCTTCTGTCACGGCCACACATACGCGATGCATCCCTTGGTGCTAGCGGCCATACCTGCGGCTATAGAGGAGTACAAAAAACTGGTCGCTGGGGGTATGCCTGGTAGAGTTAGCCGACACATCGAGAAGAGACTCGGTGAGCTTTACGAGCACCCAAGCGTCGGTGAGGTCAGGGGGTTAGGGCACTTTTGGGCTGTGGAAATCGTCAAGAACAGAAAGACGAAGAAACCATTTAACGTGAAAGCGGACGAGTTCACAAAGCCGCTGATGACGGCAAAGATCGCGGGGGAGGCGCTGAAGCGGGGTTTGTATATACACAGCTGGTATGACCATTTCACCGTTGCTCCGCCGTTGATCGTTACGGAGGAGGAGGTCGACGATGGTGTCGAGACGCTCAGCGGGGTCTTGAAAATAGCGGATGGGGAGGTGGAACGCTCATAGGGTGAATAGAGATGTTACCCTGAGCACCAATTTTTGGCCTCAGAACGATGATGAGTGCAGTTTTTATGCGGGATCACCGACCGGTGGCGGCAAATACGCCGATCGAATTCCTGAACGAGCTGAAGAGATTGGAGGAGCCAGATATCTGTTTGGCTTGATCGAGGGGGTGGCGAGAAGTGCTGGGGGGTAAACCTGCAGGTACAGGGGGTATTAAAAATACAGAGGATATTAAGAATACAGAGGGTATCAAGAAGAAATGGGATGAGCGTTCTAAGACCTATGATGAGTGGGAGGAAACTTTTGAGGGCAGAGTAAGCCGCTATGTGGATTGGGAATTGCTAAAAGTTCACCTTCCAGGAGATAAAAGCGCGAAGATCTTGGATGCAGCCGGTGGTACGGAGGTAATTACCTTGCCTTTGGTAGAGATGGGTTATACAGTAACACTTTGCGATATCTCTTCTGGCATGTTAAACGTGGCGAAGCAAAAATTGCTTAGGGAGGGACTGTTAGACAAGGTAAAGATCATCGAGTGTGACATCTGCGATCTTCCCTTTGCCGATGAGTCATTTGATTTTGTTTTATGTTGGGGAGGTACCGCAGAATTGATAAAAGAACTCATACGCGCAACGAAGATGGGAGGAGGGGTTTCTTTCACCGTTGAAGGTAAGTGCTGGGCGAGTGTTAATGAGTTTCCAAAAGAGCCAGAACTTGCCCTAAACTTGATTAAATCTGGAGTGAATGATGAGCGCAAAAGTGGACTAGAGACTTACAATACTGAGGAGCTCAAGGACCTGTTCGAGCGGAACGGCGTAGAGACGATCGCGATCTATGGTACCAGAGGTTTTATAGGGCATCTTGTTCCCCAAGAGGCCCTAACCGCTCGAGAGTGGGATGAACAATTATTCAAACAGGTTGCCGAGATGGCCTTGGGATTGGGCAAAGAGCCATCAGTTGTAGGAATCGCGAGACGCTTGGTTCTATACGGGAAGAAAATTCGGATTTCAAACTCGGCTTAAAGAAATTTGGAGGGGCCCTTAGATTCTGTTGGAACGCCGCTCAACAGAACTCCCCTCATCCACTCTCGCCCCGTCCCAGCGACCCCGCCCTTGAGATCTACCCTACCCCTTGACGGCCCCGGCCATGTACCCATGTATGAGGTACTTCCCCAAAAAGGTATATACGAGCAACACGGGCAGGGCAACCAGTAGCGCTCCAGACATCTGAACGTTCCATTGAGCCGCAAACGTTCCTTTTAGATTGTTGAGGGCCACCGTGACCGGCATCGCCTGGTTCTCCCCTCCTCCCAGTACCAGACCGAAGAGAAACTCATTCCAGATGCAGGTAAACTGAAAGATCACCACGATCAGCGTCGCAAGCAGGGTAACCGGCAGCAGTATGCGCCAGTATATCGTCCAGACCCCAGCTCCATCCACTTTGGCCTGGTTTATGATGGCGTCGGGGACATCGGCGTAGAAATTTCGAAAGAGTATAGCACACATCGGGATGCCGTACGCGATGTGGACCAGAATCAATCCCTGGATCGTGCCAAACATGCGGAGCTTCGCCGCGGTGATATAAAGCGGCACGAGGACCGATTGATACGGGATAAAGGCTCCGACGGCCAAAAACAAGAACACGATGGCGTCGTGTTTGAACCTGACCTTCGAAAAAACATACCCGCAGATGGATCCAAGAAAAACGGAGCCAACAACGCCGCCAGTGGTCATGAGGACGCTATTTATATATGGAGTTTTCAGGCTGCTAAGCGCTTCTCTAAAGGGTTCTAGGGTGGGATTTTTCGGAAACGAGAGCGGACCCGTCGAAGCCACTTCCGCCGATGTTTTAAAAGCCGTCGTGATGGCTGTCCATAACGGGAGAAGATACAAACACGCGACGATCACCAGTCCAACCAAGAGCACCATCTGTTTCCAGTTCATTTTTTACTTCCTCCTATAAGACAGATACAGGTAAGGCACGACGATCGCCAGCACGACGGCTAGGAGCACCACCGAGACAGCAGCGCCATAGGCAAACTCGGTCTGTTCGAAGGTCACCCGATACATCATCACAGGGAGCGTATGGGAAGCGGTTCCTGGTCCTCCGCTCGTGAGCACCCAGATGAAATCGAATGCCTTGAGCGAAAACAACACCAAAACGACGAAGCTCGTTAAAAAAGAGGGCCCCAGCTGGGGGACGATCACTCGTGCGTACAGTTGCGAGGTGGAGGCACCATCCACCGCCGCCGCCCATACCTGGTCTTCTGGGACCGACCTTATCCCAGCCAGAAAGATCATCATCGTATACCCAGAGAACTGCCATATGAGGGCAAGGAGGATGGACCACATCACGCTGTCCTTTGTGGTGTGCCACATTCCCGCCAGCGATCCGAGCCCAAGCAATCTGAGTATGCTGTTTGCGACTCCGGTGCTCGGGCTGTACATCCATGCCCATAGCGTCGCCGTAACGACGAATGAGAGGGCAAAGGGCAAAAGATACAAGTTCCTGAATACCTTCTCTCCCCTCACGCTACGATCCAACAGTATGGCGAGAAGAAGGCCCAGGCCCATGCAGATGGGGATGAGCAGAAAGAGCAAAAACGTGTTTTTCAGCGATGTCCAGAATACTGGGTCGTCGAACAATTCCGTGTAGTGCTCAAAACCGGAAAAGGCATAGCTAACCCGAAGCCCGCTCCATTGGGAGACGGATACAAGCGCGTTCCACCCGACGGCGATGTAAATAAAATAGAAAGCCAGCCCCAAAATGAGAAAAAACGGGAGAAGGACCAGCTTTCGCATGTCACATTTCTATTCCACGATGCCCCAGGCGATTGGGTGATCCACTCTGCGCACCCTGCTGGCGATTCCTCTGGCGGTGCCCGATATATCCGTGGGATTTTGGGCGAAATCCCCGATGATGACATTCAGATTCGAGACGACCTTCTCCGGGGACCCATGTCCGTGGGCTATACTTGGATAGAGTCGCATGTGCGGGTCATAGAGGGCCTCCGCCGACTCCTTTGAGTACGCATCGTAAATGTCTGTTGAGACATCCCTGTATGGGGACACCGAGCCTTTCGGTGGGTTAAACGCCATCTGTGACTCTTGGGTGGTGTAGGACCACTGCCAGCGGATGCCATTCTTCGGATTCACTGAATTTTTGGGCCGGACGAAGCTGTCAGCGTCTAACCCATACCAATCCGATGTTCCGGGAGCTGGGAACGTTCCATAATCGACGCCGTACTCCCATCCATTGGTCACGAAGTATCCCTTCGCCCAGTCACCATGGATGTACATCGCGCACTTTCCCTGACACACCATCCCACAGGCCTCATCCCATGTCCTGGCCCGATGGTCTGGCGGTACGTAGCTCAGATATTTCTGAAACGCCTCAAGCACCGGTTCCAACTCTTGGGGGGTGACCTTCCCGTTGATGAAGTTCTCATACGTCTGGGGACTCACTCCAGCCATCAGCGTCTCGAAGATGTGGGTCGCTGGCCAGTTGTTTCTATCCCCCAGGGCCAGGGGATATTTCCCCTTTGGAAGTTTTTTGCTAAGCTCATCGCAGATACCCCAGAAATCATCGAAGGTAACTGGATCCTCAGGTGGTTTGATGCCGTACTCCTTAAACATCGCTTTGTTATACCACACCACGTTCGTCCTGTGTACCCCGATGGGAACGGCGTAGTAGTCCCCTCCAATTTTGCAGACATCCTGGACCACCTTGGGGGTCTTCTCCTCGAGATCAGCGTGCCCCCAAACATCGTTACATGGGTAAAGCAGATCCGCGTCATAGTATGGGTACATCTCATAACCCGGGTGGCACTGGAATGCTTCTGGAGCGTTTCCCGCGACCACCTGCGTCTTCACGATCTGTTTCAGATTCGTTCCAGCCCCGCCGGATACGGGCGCCGATAGCACCTTGACGTTCGGATACTGTTTTGCAAAGTGGTCAAACGCCGCGTCGATCCCTTCGCGCTCACCGCCCGCGGTCCACCAGTGGTAAATCCTCAACTGACCACGGGCTTTGTGATCCTCGATGATCTCATCAATCGAGCCCCCCACGGCCTCCAACACTGGACTCAGGATAATGGCCCCAACGATCAGGGCTATAAAGATCGTCGCCGTCCAGTGCCCAGCTGCCATCTTCTTTTCACGTGTTTTGCTCATGTGCACTCACCTAATTGCTATCCACTCATCTAACCGTTATCCCAACTTATACTTTTTTGGCAAGCCTAGTACTTTTTTGGCAAGCCTAGTCGATAACCTCAAACATAAAAAACCGAATATAACAAACTGTCAGTGCCCCCGTTGTCAGCGCCCCAGCCAAAAAATTGATGCCGTCAAGCAAGGCCCCGACAAGCGACCATGCCGCTCTTTTGCGCCTCGTCCCAGGGCGATTCCCATCGGAAGGTCGTTGGTGGGGAACACGGTTGGGGAACACGGTACTTATAGGTACACGCCGCTCGTAGCATAACGAAGAACACATCATATCCGCGTCGACATCGCTACATTTTTAATCTCTCGACCCACTGTTGGTAAGATGTGGAAGGGTAGGGACATCGTATCGATCAGGGATTTTACAAAGCTAGAAATCGAACACGTGTTGGAGGCGGCTGAACACATGCTCCCCGTAGCGCGGGGAAAACGACGTAGCGACATCCTCCGGGGCAACGTGATGGCCGCCCTCTTTTTCGAACCCAGCACCCGCACGAGGCTGTCGTTTTCCTCCGCCATGATGCGCTTGGGTGGAGGGGTCATAGGATTTGCCCAGCCCGAGGGGACCTCGTTGTCGAAGGGGGAGACCCTGTCTGACACCATCCGGATGGCACAGGCGTATGCGGACATCATCGTGATCAGACACCCTCAGGAGGGAGCGGCCCGTTTAGCCTCAGACATCGCTTCAGTCCCGGTGATCAACGCGGGCGATGGGGCTGGGCAACACCCAACGCAGACGCTGATGGATCTGTTCACCATCCAGCAGGAGAAGGGACGGATCGAGGGGGAGGAGGTGGCGTTGGTGGGGGACCTGAAATATGGTCGTACCGTACATTCGTTGGCCTATGCCCTCGCGTTATTTGGATCACCCATCACGTTTATAGCTCCGCCCCAGCTGCAGATGCCCCCCTCGATCGTTGAGGAGATCGAGGGGATGGGCGTGAGGTGCGCCCAGGCGACGTCCATCAAGGAGGTCATCTCTGGGCTCGATGTTTTGTACGTGACCAGAATCCAGAGGGAGCGCTTTCCCGATCCAACGGAGTACCAGAAGGTTGTTGGTTCATATCGGATAGACAAGAAGGCCTTGGAGGGGGCGAAGGCCGATCTGATCGTGCTACACCCTCTCCCGAGGGTCGATGAGATCTCTCCAGAGATCGATGAGATGCCTCACGCGGCCTACTTCAGGCAGGCCTTCAATGGCATGCCAGTGCGAATGACTTTACTCGCTTTGGTGTTGGGGGCCATCAAATGAGGGAGTTGAAGGTACAACCGATCCGAAACGGAACGGTCATCGACCACATCCCCGGGGGCATGGCCCTGCGCGTCCTCGGTATACTGGGCATTCCCAAGGAGGGATCGACGTCGAGCGTATCGGCCCTGATATCGGTTCCCAGCAAAAAGACGGGGCTAAAAGACATCGTAAAGGTCGAGGATAGGGAGCTCGGGCCAGCAGAGGTCTGCAAGATCGCACTGATAGCTCCACGGGCGACGATCAACATCGTGAGAAACTACGGGGTGATCCGCAAATACGCCGTAACGTTACCCGAGATCGTCGAGGGCATCGTCTCTTGTGGCAATCCAAACTGCGTCTCCCACAACGAACCGGTCAGTAGTCGGTTTCGGGTGATCTCAAAGGACCCCCCAAGGTTGCGATGCCATTACTGCGAGCGGGAGCTGGTTGGCGCGGACATACCGGCACACCTGTTGTAACTCGATGATACGGATGATACGGATGATACGACACGGATGATACGACACGGATGATACGACACGGATGATACGACACGGATGATACGACACGGATGATACGACACGGATGATACAAAACGATACGGTACGATATGATACAAAACGATACGATGCGATACGGTACGGTACGAGATGATCTAATGCAGAAGGAAGTGCGAGAGGTCCTATTCTCGGGCAAAATAGCGTCGTACGAGCTGGAGAAACAGCTTGAAATCACGCAGTACGTGTCGGCAGGAGCGTCTATCTCCGATTCCACTTTACAACAGAGATGGGCCGCAGCTGCGCACGCAAAGAGGAGGTTACGATAGTGTCAAGGACTGCCGCTAGAACGTCAAAAACGGTCATCCTTCTGGTGTTGTTGTTGTCCTTCTCGGGGACACAAATACTGGGGGAGGATGAGGCGATGGTCGCGTCGATCTGCGAGGAGGTGAACGGGATAAGGGGGCTTCCATTCCTTTTCCCAGTGCCCCATAAGCTGATGACCAGGGAGCAGCTGCGGGATTACCTCCTAGGCGAGGGGGACGATACCGAGTCCGAGGTCGCCCAAAAGGTCCTGGTGGCCTTTCACGCATGGTCCCCGGCGGAGAATCTCACCGAGACGGTAATGGCCTTTTACGCGGGGAGCGTGGAGGGTTTTTACTCCGACGAAACCCATTCGCTGAGCGTGGTGATAGACTCCCACGAACCAGTACCGTACCGAAAGATGATCATCGCCCACGAGTTGACGCATGCCCTCCAGGATCAGCATTTCAATCTAACCCTCATCAACGAACAAATCGAGGAGGCGGGCGGCGATGAGGCGCTCGCCCTCCTATCGCTCATTGAGGGGGACGCTACGCTCGTCCAGATGATCTACGTCGCCGATCGATTATCGAGGCATGACCAGCGCGAGATCGAGGAGTACCTGCCGCCCGATGGGGGCGTCCCACCCCTAATCGAGGAGATGCTCTTCTTTCCCTATGTGTATGGCACCGATTTCGTCGCGTATCTACATCAGGAGGGCGGCTGGGGCGCGGTCGACCAAGCGTATACGAATCCTCCAACGACCACTGAGCAGATCCTCCATCCAAAAAAATATCTGGAGGGTGAAGGCCCCATACCGTTGGAACTGGACTTTATCCCGTCCCTGGGTAATTGGACGACGATCGATGAAGACGCCCTGGGGGAATTTGGCATCCGACTCGTTTTGGGTTCCAATCTGTCCAAAGAAGATGCAAAAAGGGCAGCGGAGGGTTGGGGCGGCGATTACTACCTGTGCAGCGAACACGAAGGGAGGAAGGTCCTGGCTTTCATAAGCGAGTGGGATTCCCGAAGGGACGCGGCCGAATTTTACCGGGCCTATTGGCGCCACGTGCGGGAGGCGGGCGCGACGAGCTCTCAACGCTTTAACCTATGCCCTCCCAACGTATGGTTACCTGTACCCGGGGTGCAGAAATGGGAGCTCGACGATGCCCGGGGTTTGGCGATTTGGGATGGTACCTCCGTATTCATAGCGGAGACCGATGATCCTGAGATGTTCCGGATGATCGAGCATCAGGCCATCGAGTCACTTGGAGACCATCGTCCGCAGCCGATCTCCTGCCCTACTCGCTGCATCGGAGACCTCTGCTAGGCACTTCACGATACGGAGCACGTGATAGACCCCAAGGGGCCCGATACGGGCTTCCAGTTGAAACAGTCGTTTACTTAATTGCCCCTCGAGGATGTCGATCTCGTGCTCTGTCCGCTCTATGGGGGGTATCAGTCCAATTGCTTCTTTGACCTCCTTTCTCCTGAAAGACGTTGCCAGCAGCCCCCCGATCTTGGTTACCGCCTTCTTGTATTCCTCGACGACGTCGATCGTGCGATCGACGATGGTCAGCATCTGCTCCCTTACATCCTTCGGCAAATCGTACAGCCTAAAGCACATCAGGCGTGCGACATCCTGGATCTTGTCCGCGATCACGTCCTGAGTGCGCAGAAATTCCTGAAGGTCCCCCCTATCCACCGGGAGTATGATTGAGGACGGTATGCGTTCTCTGGCCTCTTGCTTGACCTTGTCGGCCTCGTACTCCAGCTTGGATATCTGCTCGGTGATCCTTCTCACGCTCCCCTCGTCCCCCTCCCCATACGCTTTGAGGATCTCCCGTAGGAGCAGCGCCTCCTTTACCGTGATAGAGGCATGGGTCTGTAGGGGGATAAATGGGGACTTTGCTATCGCGCGGGGGAACCTTGCATATCTCATATCATCATCAACCCTAGATACAGGCCAAGACTGAGGGCCGCCGCCACGGGGACCGTGATCAGCCAGGAGCAAACGATCTGTTTGATGATATTTAAATTCACCGCTGGCAGGCCTCCCGCTAGACCAACACCGATAATCGCGCCGACGATCGTGTGTGTGGTCGATACTGGTAAACCAAATGCAGAACAGCTCAGGACGGTGGTAGCGGTGGCTAGATCTGCCGAGAATCCCCGCGTGGGGGTGAGCTCCGTGATGCGCCTTCCTATCGTGTCTATAACTTTGTATCCCCACGTCGCCAGGCCAAACACGATGCCAACACCGCCAATGGCCAGCACGATGGGGGACACGCGACTGCCGATAACCATTGAGAGGGGACCGACAGCGTTGGCCACGTCGTTGGAGCCATGGGCAAACGCGATGTAGCACGAGGTCCCTACCATCAATTTTCCAAAGATCCTCTCTAATCGAGGGATGTCCTTCGCACGCGCGATCACGGTGCGCTTGATGATCATGAATATGCACCATGCCAGAACCATCCCACCGAGGGGGGAGAGCAACCAGCTGGCCATGATTTTTAGGAGAACGACCCAGTGGATGCTTTGGATGGATATCTGGTGGTGTATCACGGTTCCAAGGCCAAAGCCCAGCATGGCCCCAACGATCGAGTGTGAGGTTGATACCGGCATATGCAGATAGGTCGCGATGGTGATCCAACAACCAGCGGCCAACATTGCGGCCGTCGCCCCCATCGCGATCATGTGGGGGCTCAGTCCCTGGAGTGGAACGATGCCTCCGCCCACGGTCGTCGTCACCCTTGAGCCGAACAGGACGGCACCCGCAAGGTTCGATATTCCAGCCAGAACGATAACCTGGCGCATGTTTAAGACGTGACATCCAACCACGTCCCCCATAGAGTTCGCTAGGTCATTGGCCCCGATGTTCCAGGCCATGTATAAGGCCGCGATCAGGAGGAGCCACTGGATCATGTTTTTCCCTTGCCTACCTATAATTGCCTACCTATAATATTCCCTTGCCTATACTACCTTCCCTTCTACCTTCCCTTGCCTATACTACCTTCCCTTGCCTGCCTATAATGTTCCTTTGCCTATAATATTCCCTTGCCTATACTACCTTCCCTTGCCTCTTCTTTCTTCCCTTGCTCCTGTACAGTCCGCTCCTATACAGTCGCTAATTGATACCGTTTTAGTCTAGGACACCGTTTTGGTTGATCCCGTTCCTACTTTTCTAGGACGTCTTCCCCTTTTGGGTATATGGGTTGATATCCTACATAATCTGATATCCCCCCTACCCTGATATCCCTCCTACCCTGATATCCCCCCTACCCTGATATCCCCCCTCATCTGCTAAGCTACCTGAAAATATAGGAATGATCTAATAATTAAGCGGTCGATCTCGATCGGAGGTCTAGATCCATTGTTGGGCTAAGATTATTATTGATTGGTTCAGATCCACGTTGAAGCCAACCCCCTCGTTATGGGGCATTGGCCTGGCCGCGATCAATCGTTTCCTGGTCGATAAGGACAGATGTTCGAGGCGTGCCCACCATGCCAAAATCCATCCATGCGACCATCATCGCGATCCGCCATGACATCTTACAATCTGACATGACGCCCTAATCTCAAGGTCGCTTCCAATATTTCTATCTAGCGTGGCCAATCCAAAATGATCTGTTACTCCTTCCTCTTATTATTATTGCGGAAAACAATTAAATCATCAGATCAATCCATTAACGTCAAAATCAGGGATCCCAACCCGTCAGGTTCGGCGATCTAAAAGCCACCAGAGGGTGAAAACAGAAAAATGAAATTGAATAAAAATGTAGTGATAGCAACGATTATCGCGTTCATCTTTTTAGCGATCGCCTTTCAACCGACGGTGAGCGCTTCTTCTCTTGCGACCTCAACAGACGCCACAGCTATAACCGATACCGCATCCACCGCCCAACAGTTTGATGACCTCCTGGGGAAGTTCATCGACGTGTTTTCGCAATTTCCCCTGATCGGCTTACTCGTTGTCGAGTATCCTGAGTTGATGTTTGGACTCTTCAGTTTCTGTGGGTTGTTGGGGCTCTGCGGCTTGCTGTGTTGTCCCTGTGCCATTGTTGGCGTGTTTGGATGCTGTAGCCCCCTAGTGCCCGTCGTCTTACTGGGTCTTACTGTAGTCCTAGCTGCCACAGGTGCAGCTATCTGGTTCCTTCTCGAGCGCGCGGTATCGTGCTTCAGTCCGTGCATCGCTTTGGTTGCTAGCTGCGCCTCCTGGGTGGTTAGCTGTATTGGCTGCATCCTCAGTCTCATGGGAGCTACGATCCAACGGTTTCTTGGCGTGGGTCTCGCTTGTTGCTGCCCATGCGGTATCTTTGGCCCCTGTGCGTGCTTATGGAACCCGCTAGCCTGTTGTGCAGGCTTAATGAGACTCTTTGACATCGTTCCGATACCATTCTTTAGCCAATGCTTGGCCTGTTGTGGTCTTGGGGGAATCACGATGCTGTTTGAGGTCATCGGTGGAGTTTTCTTAGGTCTGAGTGGAGGTTGCTGTTTGCTTTCCGGTCTCGAATGCTGTGAGTTGCTCATTCCTTGTTGGAACTGCTTTGTGTCCTGCCCATTGCATCAGGTCATCACATACTGTTGCCTCACCTGTTGCGGCCTCTGATAACACAAAAAACTTCTGATAAAACAAAAAACCCAACCTTTCTTTTTTCTTTTTCAGCATCGATATGAATAAAAAATTGCACTCTTTCTGTTCCGACTACGACCCTTCCCGGCTATGCCCCTTCCTGGCTATGGCTACACTTATTATATATATCC
>Ga0209633_10002151_pt1 | contig 19366 bp, 18 predicted proteins | sample Cruoilmetagenom1_FD_187290 | JGI IMG/M metagenome (GOLD analysis project Ga0209633, IMG submission 187290) | Oil polluted marine microbial communities from Coal Oil Point, Santa Barbara, California, USA - Sample 1 (SPAdes) (version 2) | ecosystem: Environmental > Aquatic > Marine > Oil seeps ... | reverse complement strand
GTCAAGATCCGCCTGGCTTATTGTAAGATCGGTGTTTGTTGCAGATTCTGTTTTCGGAACTACCACAAGATGCTTTATTCCGTCTATTTCCTTAATCCTTTTGCTGCACCTGGCCGGCATTAATCGCCCCCTGATATCAACCATTCCGGAAAGAAAAAGATGGGCAGCAAGATCTATCAGCCCTGAGCCGCAAATTCCTATGGGAGTTTTATTTTCAATTGTATGTATGTGGAATATGCATGAATCGGGCTCTATGGAAACCTTGTCTATTACTCCAGGGCCTGCCATCATGCCCATTTTTGTCACGCCTCCTTCAAGAGCGGGTCCTGCTGCTCCGGCGCAGGCCATAAGCCAGTTTTTGTTTCCCAGCACAACTTCAGCATTGGTCCCCACATCGACAAGAATTGCCGTATCATCATTCTTGTTTAAACCTGAAAAAAGAATCCCTGCAATTAAGTCTCCTCCAAAATAGCTGCCTATATTCGGAAAAACAAGAACTCTGGCAAGCGGATTTAACTTGATTCCAAGAGTTGAGGCCTTTTCAACACCAGGGCTGTTTACTACAGGAATATACGGCTCACGTATTATCCACCTGGGGTTAAGCCCCATAAAAAGATGGGTCATGGCGGTATTTCCTGCGATAGACAATAAATAAATATCAGCGGGCATGATGCCGCATTCTCCACACAAATTTTCTATTTCCTTGTTCAAACCGTCAATAATAAGCCTGTTTATTTTCTCAAGGCCTCCTTCCTGATCCGCAAAATGTATCCTGGCCAATATATCCGGTCCCACTGATATTTGCGGATTATCAAAAGAAATTTCGCCAAGAGTTTTATTTGAAACAAGATCAATCAGCCGTAATACCAGCCTGGTTGTGCCCAAATCAACAGCCAGTCCGGCAATTATTTTATCATCACCCACGGAGGCATCCAAAAGAAGCCAGCGTCCGTGCTGCTTAAAAAGAATACATCTAAGCCTGTATCCGGATTCTCTAAGAATTTGAGGCAGCCTTTTTAAAAGATCAAACTCAATATCAATAAAATCAGTCCCAAGCTCTTTTTTTAAAGCACCAGCCAGCCGGTCTGCATCCGCAGTATTATCCTGCAAAGTTGGGGGGGTTAATTCTATATTCCTGACCCATCCGCAGTTTTTGCCTTCCTCCATTTATGACCTGCTTTCCATTCCTGATAAGATGTCATCCATTATATCTCCTGCATTTCCCTTGATTAGATAATCACTTACCCTGCCTGTCAATGGCGTCCTTTCCGGATTTATTTCTATAATTTTAGCGCCGTTTTCTTTTGCAAGTACAGGCATATATGATGCAGGATGCACCACTGCTGATGTCCCTATCACCAGCATCAAATCGCACCGGGCAGCCGCTTGTTGAGATCGCTCAAGATAATCCGGAGGTATTATTTCACCAAAAAACACACATTCAGGCCTGAATATGCCCCCGCATTTGCATTTCGGAGGAATCTGCGATAAATCAACTTTACATGTCTCTAACCTGTTAGCACATTTCATGCACTTCTGCCATGCAAAATTACCATGAAATTCAATTACATCAGTATTTCCAGCCATCTGGTGAAGCCCATCTACATTCTGGGTGATGATAGTTTTCAATTTATTCATTTTCTCAAGTTTTACCAGGCCAAGATGGGCTGCGTTAGGCTCGGCTTTGCTTATAATTTCTTTCATCTCCTTCAGCAGAACATTCCAAACCTTAACAGGATCCTGCATAAATGTATCTATATGGGCAAACTCCATGGGATCAATTTTTTCCCATAGTCCGCCCTTTCCCCTGAATGGAGGGATTCCACTTTCAACTGAAATCCCGGCGCCGGTGAGGGCTGCGACATTGGCTGCGTTTTCAAGATCATCCACCGCCATCTTAACCATTTCATCCATAATTTTTTTCCTTTCTGTAAGTTCCCTTATAAATCAAACTCCATATCAGAACCTACGGCAAAACATTCGAGAGCGCTTTTTTTTTCCGCAATATGCATCCTGCATATATCAACAATCTCATCAATTTCTTTATCTGTTCTATTCTGATTATGATGAAACAGACCTAATTTTTTAACCCCTGCTTCTATTGCCAGATCGACAGCCTCTGTATATGTGGAATGGCCCCAAAGGATTCTGGTTTCATATTCATCAGGCGTATACTCAGCGTCATGAAAAAGAAGATCGGCAGATGATACGAATCTGGAATATTCGTCACAGGAGACTCCTCCTGGATGAATATAGCCGAGTTCATTGTCAGTAAGAAATACAAAAACCTTTCCATCTTCAATAAATTTATATCCCATGCCTTTATTTGGATGACTTAAAGGGACAGGAATCACCGTAACCGATCCTATCCGGAACTTGTCAGGATGGCCATTTGCATATAAAAACCTGGCCTTTAACTCTGAATACCTTATGGGAAAATTAGGAGGAGTCATTACTTTTGAGATCATATTTTCCATAAATTTTTTAGGAAAGGGATTCCTTTGCATATGAATTTCAGTTCTATCATCATAGAGTGGTTTAAAAAAAGGAAACCCCATCAAGTGATCCCAATGGGCATGGGTAATAATAAAATTATACTCATAACGTCCTTCCTCACTAAGGCTGTTGCCAAGCCTCCGGATTCCGGTTCCGGCATCAATAATAATTATATCATCGCTTTTAGTCCTGATTTCTATACACGTCGTGTCCCCTCCGTATTTCATAAACATCTTTCCGGAAACAGGTATTGATCCCCTTGAACCCCAACATCTAATAAGCATAAAATAATCCTTAGAACTATCTGCTAATTTCCCCCAAATAAGTATGCCAAATACCTTCCCGTTCCCATTTTTTAATGATTTTAACAGGATATTGCGACAATAGAGAAAGCACATGTCCAGCCTGACTGCGTAACAAACCGGATAAAATAAACATTCTTTTCTGCAAGAACCATTCCGAAGTTATAAGATGCTTCATGACATCATAATGAATATTGGCAATAAGAAGATCAGCAGGACAAAAAATCAAATCCTCAGCCTTGCCGTGTACAGCCATAAGTCTATCTTCAAATCCATTTAATTCTATATTTCTCCTTGCAGTCTTTACGGCCAGCAAATTAAAATCAACAGCCAGAATCTTTCTGCATCCCAAAGCCGCTGCAGCAAGCGCAAGCAGACCTGTTCCGGTACCAAGGTCAAGTACGGATTTTATATCTTCCCTGGAAAATACAATTTCAAGAGCTTCAAGGCAATCATTTGTTGTAGAGTGGGTTCCTGTACCGAAAACAACACCAGGATCAAGTAATATCAGCTTTTCTTCAGATAAAATTTCGGATTCCCTTTGCCAGGGAGGAACTATAAGAAACTGTCCCGCTCGAAAGGGAGCAATTGCTCCTCCCTGCCACTCATTATATGTCATATAATATTCATCTATAAGGGTCAAGGAAGGATGTTTTTCCAAAAGTTCATCTACCGTTGCACGGGAAGGCCTTGAAAAAAAGAGAAAGGAAAAACCATCCTCTTCCCAGTTTCCAATAAATCCAATGCCTGAAATATCCGCGCCATGTTCCATGCATCCCTCAAAATAATATATATAAAGATCTTGATAAGGTATGCACTTTTCTTCATAAATTTTACTCAACTTAATACCTCGCATCACCGGCAGCAAAAAACAGAAAAGGAACGAATGACGTTTTTTAACATCCGGTTACATATTTTTGTTATTTCGTCCTCGTTTCTTAGTATAAAGCAAAAAATAGATAATGCCAAAAAATATATCTAATGTTTATCATTTAATATCCGATATAAAGATCATGTGTTAAAAAACGAGGACGAAGTTAAGGGCTCGCTTAAAAATAACTTTACATTTTAAGCGCCGATGCATCTCGCCTAACTGCGTTACGAAAGCTCAGAATATCCTGATATTCTTGCGTTTTCGCACCTTGCCAGCCAGGCGCCTCAACACTTAAAATTGCCAACTTATTTTTGAGCAAACCCTAAGGAAGTTATTTTTGTGCGAGCCCTTATCCTGATTCTGTCCTTTTGAGGCAGATTTTTATATCAAATCATTCCCTATCATGTGAAAAATATATGAAAGTAAAAAAAAACGAAATTGAGAGGCGCAGCGGTAAAGATCGCAGGCAAAGCCTTCTTCTTTATGATGGCCAGGAAAGACGAAGCAAAAAGGAAAGAAGAAAAAATATTGAAGAGCTTCTTAAGTTTTTGATAGAACAAAGTGAAAAAGAAGAAATTGCCAAAAAACAAAAAAAAAGTGTTTCAGGTACGGGAAATGTTATTCGCCGCCGTAAAGGTGAAATAGATAAACGTATAGACATAACATAATTATAAATAATTTCAATACGTTATCGGTCGTCGGAGTATTACAATACGCCTTCCTCCCTCTGGCCTTGTGCCAAATTTTAAAATCTGGTAATTATCTGAAAATCTATAGGAACGGGGAGATAATATAATAAAATTATTTATTTTAGGAACGGGGACAAAATAACTTCCACAAGCAGACGCACAGATTTAGGTCAGCTTTGTTCGATTTCAAAGTACAAAAGTTGCAGGAATAGCGAGCTATTTCAAGATTTTTGTACCCAATTATAGATCGGGTATATCAAGCAAAGATGGCCTGAAGCTGTGATGCATAGTTGGGGAAGTTATTTCGTCCTCGTTCCTTACGGTTTATATTTAAACGTTTCCCGGAGGAATACTTTTTAAGCAATCATGAAACCAATTAAAGAAACACCTGAACATAACAGGCCGCGTGAAATGCTGCGGGAAAGAGGCGTATCGGCACTTACTGATGACCAGCTTGTAATGGCTATAATCGGTTCAGGAGGCAGAGGGTTTGATGTTGTTTCAATTGCGCGTGCTGTTGCAAAACTTATCCGCGAGCAAAAAGGAGACTTATCTCTTGATCATCTCTCTGCTGTACATGGTATGGGGCTTGCAAAATCAGCTCAAATACTTTCCGCTTTTGAACTTGCCAGACGATATCTGATTAAAAATAAAATAAAAATATCAAGCGCATCAGATGCACTTCCTTTGCTGGCCGAATTTTCTGGAAAAAATCAGGAACATTTTGTATGTATATCTCTTAATGGAGCTAATGAAGTTATTGAAACAAGAATAGTCACCATCGGACTTGTCAACAGCAGCCAGATTCATCCGAGGGAGGTTTTTGCAGACGTGCTTAAAGACCGGGCTTCGTCAGTCATCTTTGCACATAATCATCCTTCCGGTGATCTGAATCCCAGCAAAGCGGATACTTTAGCGCAGAAACAGCTTGTTGATGCGGCTGAAATTCTTGGGATACGTGTTCTTGATCATATCATCGTATCAACCCGGGGTTATTATAGCTTTCAGGAATCGGGATTAATTTAAGAAATAACAGGATAAAACATGAATTTGACTAAAAATTATATACCAGACAATTTTAAAAAAATACATCTTATTGCGGCTTGCGGTACAGGAATGGGAGCGCTGGCCTGCATGCTTAAGGATACAGGCTTTGATATAACAGGGTCAGACAAAAAAGTTTATCCTCCGATCAGCACATTTCTTGCAGCCAGGGGTATTAATATAGCGGATGGATTTAAGGCAGAGAATTTATCATACTGCCCTGATCTTGTTATAGTCGGCAATGCTGTAAGTAAGGATAATCCCGAAGTGGTCAGGATGATGGAAATGGGGCTGAATTTTTGCTCCATGCCTCAGGCTGTTAAAAATATTTTTGCTAAAGGCAAAAAGACTATTCTGGTTACCGGAACTCATGGTAAAACCACAACAGCTTCAATTATTGCCTGGATTCTGCATGAGGCTGGCCGTTATGAAACTAAATGGGACACTTCCTTTATAATTGGCGGAATACTGCAAAATTTTGATAGTAATTATCGTGTTGGCCAGGGGGAGTATATAGTAATAGAAGGTGATGAGTACGATACGGCTTTTTTTGATAAAGGAGCCAAATTTTTACATTATAATCCATTCAGGACAATTCTCACAAGCGTTGAATTCGATCATGCGGATATTTTTGAAGATCTTGATCATGTTAAACGTACATTTAAAACTTTTTTAAATGGTATTTCTTCAAAAAGCAGCCTCTTTGCTTTTGATAATGATGTCAATATTGATGCTCTTCTAATTAAGGAAAAATTCTGGCTGGAAAAATATGGTAAAAAAAAATCATCTACATGGCAACTGGCTGATATTAAGATTAACCCTCCCTGGACTGAATTTAGCATTTTAAAGCATGGGGATAAACTTTGCAGATTTAAAACCAGGCTGATAGGAGAGCATAACCTGCTTAATGTTTCAGCAGCCATAGCGGTTGCTAACAGCCTGCGCATACCTTTTGAGATTATAGGTGATGCTGTTGCCTCTTTTAAAGGAATCAGGAGGCGTCAGGAAATACGCGGAGTCAAAAACAATATCACTGTAATGGATGATTTTGCCCATCACCCTACTGCGGTAAGAGAAACAATAAAGGCAGTAAAAGCATATCATCCCGACGGACGTATTATTGCTGTATTTGAACCCAGGACAAATTCCAGCATGCGAAAAATTTTCCAGGATGTATATCCTCTTTCTTTTGATTTTGCCGATATTATTTGTATACGCAAGCCTCCGTTACTCAATAAAATACCTTTTAACGACCAATTTTCATCAGAAAAACTGGTGAAGGATATAAAAAATCGCAACAAGGATGCGTACTACTTTCAAAATACAGAAGATATAATTGATTTCCTGATTAAGGAAGCAATCCCAAAAGATCTTCTACTCATTATGTCAAACGGAGGATTTGATAATATACACGAGAGAATACTCAATTTGATTTAAGATATTAGTAAGGAACGGGGACGAAATAACTTCCACAACTATGCATCACAGCTTCATGTCATCTTTGCGCCTATTTGGGGAAGTTATTTCGTCCCCGTTTCTAATTTCAATTGGTAAAGTACGTTCGCCAAACGGCTGTGAATTGATCATAGTTTTCCTCTATTATTTCTTCGGCTTATTTATGGACGTCCCTGACTATTCTCTCGTAAAAAAATGGAATTGACATTTGATCTAATTTTAAGTAATTTAAAAATAGATTGCCAAACTGTTAGAGTTCGCTCAAAAATAAATTAGCACCTTACTCCTGAACTTCTGTTACAAAAAACAAGAAGTTCATTGACTGAAAAACTCAAAACTGCGGCTTTGCCGCTTTATTTTTAAAAGGAGTCATAAATGGATTTAAATGGAAAAACAACTGTTGTAACTGGAAGTGCCAGAGGAATCGGCTTTGCTATGGCCGAATTATTTGCATCCAAGGGTGCGACGTCGATTATCACAGATGTGCCTGGAGCAGCAATTGATGAAGCTGTAAAAAAAATTATTGATAATGGCGGCAAGGCAATAGGAATTCCTTGTGATGTTTCAAAGGAAGCTGATGTTGAAGCCTTGATGCAAAAAACAGTTGACGAATCAGGACGCCTGGATGTGGCTGTACTGAATGCGGGTATTCTTCGTGACGGCGTTTTTGTAAAAGCCGATAAAGAGACAAAAAAAGTTGTTAAAAAAATGACACTTGACCAATGGCAGGCTATTATCAACGTTAATCTGACGGGAGTATTCCTTACTGGACGTGAAGCTGCCGTACAAATGATTAATTGTGGAAACGGAGGGGTTATAATTCCGATGTCATCAATTGCCAGACATGGCAATATGGGGCAAACCAACTACAGTGCTGCAAAAGCCGGCGTTTCTGCAATGACCGTTGTATGGTCAAAAGAACTTGCCAAATATAAAATTCGGTCCGCCGCGATTGCTCCCGGATTTATAGCAACACCTATGGTTATGAAAGACATGAAACCGGAAGCCCTTGCGAAGTGGCAAAAAATCATTCCGGTCGGACGGATGGGTGAACCTGAGGAAATGGCTCATACAGCTCTTTTTATTATAGAAAATGAGCTAATTACCGGTATCACAATTGATGCCAGCGGTGGAGTTAGAATTTAATATATATAACACTCGCATCATCAGTAAAATAAAGCTGCAGAGCGAAGTAATGCAGCTTTATTTTATCTGAGTATCAGAAAAGGGGGCACATCTTAAATATTCGTTTTTTTATTTTATTCAGCTTGCCCTTAACCCGCTTATTTTGCTTTATTTCCTTTTCAACACGATTATAGCCATTGTTATTGTCGTACCGGACACATTGCCGAAATACATACCACAAGCTCTTTAGGAACGGGGACGAAATAACTTTCCCAGGTAGGCGCACAGATTTAGGTCAGGTTTGTTTGATCTAAAAGTAAAAAAGTTGCAGGAATAGCAAGCTATTTCAATATTTTTCTACTTTTAGATCGGGCAAAGATGGCCTGAAGCTGTGATGCATAATTGGGGAAGTTAATTCGTCCTCGTTCCTTACATGTAATGCCGCTGTGATTTACAAAAAGACCCTCAGCCCAGCCTGTTTCTATAGGTGAAATTTTTAAAGTTATAGGAACTGCAGGCAGCTCCGTATCAAAAAATAAATGACAACCAGCCCTTTAACCAGCCTTCATTCAGGCATGTTAGGAATTTTGGTGATTTCACCCTTATAATTTCGTAACGTGTATTCTTTTTTGTTTTTATCAATAATATAATAATCCGGCATTAATGGGATCTTGCCGATGTTAGTCGCCAGTACGTACATAGGTTGTGCCATACCTGTAGTATGACCACGCAATGCATCACGAATTAATTCTGCTCCTTTTTCCACAGGAGTACGAAAATGATCAATGCCAGGAGCTGGTTCGCAATAAAAAACATAGTAGGGACGAATACGAGTGCGTAATAATTTCTGATGCAATTCTCTGAATGTATCCACATCATCATTAATGCCCTTCAACAGCACAGCCTGATTTCCCACATTGATGCCGCAACTCATCAATTCGTAAACCGCTTTTGCTGTTTTTGGAGTAATTTCTTTCGGGTGGTTACACTGTGTATTTATCCAAACTGGAACATGATGGAACCCCCCGATAGCTTTTTTCAATCCTTCTGTAATACGATGTGGAAGGACTATTGGCAGCCGAGAGCCAATCCTGATCATTTCGATGTGTGGCATTTCGCGAAGTTTGGCAATCAGGTATTCAAGTTTTTCGTCTGACAAAAGCAATGGATCGCCACCAGTAATTAATACGTCGCGAATCTCAGGGTGTTCTGCAATCCAGGCCAGGCCTTCCTCAACATCAAAATTAAGATGCAAATTCTGATCAACAACCAGTTCCTTGCGGAAACAGTGCCGACAATAAATACCACAAACCTGCATAACGGTAAAAGCGACACGATCATGATACTGACGGGCAATACTATCAGGGCGGATTTCTTCGGTTGCTCTATTCTCTTTCCAGACCAGGTAGTTTTTCATCCCGTATTCGTTAATCTGCTCCTTCAGGGATGGGATCACTTGCTTTCGGATCGGACAATTCGGATCATCCTTATCCATCAGCGAGGCAAAATAGGGCGATGTCCCCCACTTGGTTTTCAAAGTCTCAATTGCCTCCCTTTCATCATCAGATACATTGATATGCTTTGCAAGCTTTTCAAGTGTATTCACTTGATTTTTCATCTGTTCTACCCAATCTTCTACCATTTTTTTTTCCTTTATTAATGTTTTTGGGAATTTTAAAATTGTTTATGCATCACTTGCGCCCAAAGCCAATAATGTCAAGTTATTTTTGAGCGAGCCATTAGGGTTCGCTCAAAAATAACTTGACAGAATTGGTGCTCAGATTTAGGTTTGGTTTATACGCTCCGATTGATCCAAAGCTTCCAAGCGTAGTAGGGAACGTGATTGCAAATCATGTCTTTTACCCGGCGGGAACGACCGCTTTGGAACAGTTCAACAAGTTTCGTTCCTGAAAGCCTTTACTCATTTTTTATTATGTATCATTTTTTATTATAGTGTCAATTTTTTTATTCAACAAGTTTAATTATGGCTGCCTATGAATATTTTCTTCCCATAAAAACTGGCAAAACTGGCAAAACAATGTTAAAAATAACGAATATTCTCATGAAAGATCATAAAAAATTCCATAAATAGAATTGCTGATTTTTATTACAGTAGTTTTAAAATCTGTTCTTGACTTGGGGGCCACTTTAAAGTTATTTCATCCTCATTCCTTAGCACCATAAAAGTAATAAAAAAAAATAAACAAAAAAATTATGAAAAGAACTGTTTCGTTTTCTAAAGAATCTTCAAATGTTTTTTTTCACATACTTACAGATTGCAATCTCAGGTGTATCCACTGCTATATAAATAAGGAGCAGCACGGGTCAAACAGTCTTTCCTTGCCTGAAATAGAAGCATGGCTTGAGCTGTTTGCAACAAAAAGCAAAAAAACAAATCTGATTTTTTTAGGAGGCGAACCGACTCTTCACCCTGACCTTTCTTTGGCAATCAAAAAAGCACGCTCGCTGGGCTATAGCTCTATAACCGTTGATACAAACGGATACCTGTTTAATGATATTCTAAATAAAATCGGGCCTGATGAAGTAGATTTTTTTAGTTTCAGTCTTGATGGCGCAACAAAAACAACCAATGACATGATCAGGGGAAAGGGCTCTTATGACAAATGCATTGCAGGCATCCGGGATGCTGTAAAAAAAGGCTTTAATACCAGCGTTATCTATACAGTAAGCAGTCTTAATATTCTTGAACTTAAAATGATGCCGCCGCTTTTGGAAAAACTCGGTATTGATAGATTTTTTATCCAGGTTATCGGTATAAGAGGAAATCCTGTTAAAAATGATTTCTTAAAACCGGATTGCCATTATGATGATATAGACCGGAGCGGAATTAATCAGAATGGACTGGAACAAACCAAACTTCAGGCCAAACTTCAGGTTTCCCGTGCGTTATGGACCGAAATCATACCTGAAACAGCAGAAAAAGCAGCAGAACCCGGAATAATCGTAACTTATCCAAAAGTTTTTTTAAGCCCAAAAGATACTTTTGAATGTGCAGGACTGGTTGCAGATAATTATTTTATTTTTCCAAATGGCAGGGTCTATAGATGCCCATTATGCGAAGATTTCCCAATGCACAGTATGGTGATCAGGGAAAACAGATTGATAAAGAGAGGCAAGATCAACGAAAGCCATCTGTTTAAATTGAATATTCCTGAAGGCTGTGTAATGAACAGGCTTATTCAATCTGATAATCTGGAATATAATGCAAACGGCACACCTGAATTTAAAGTCGCATGCTGCATGCTTAAAGAGGAGATTCTGCCATAATAAGGAACGAGGACTAATTAACTTCCCCAACTATACATCACAGCTTCAGGCCATCTTTGCCCGATATAAAAATAGAAAAATCTTGAAATAGCTCGCTATTCCTGCAACTTTTCTACTTTTATATCGAACAAACCTGACCTAAATCTGTGCGCCTACTTGGGGAAGTTATTTCGTCCCCGTTCCTAAAATCCTCTATCAAGATTGCCGCATTATCTGTTTCATCAGGATCCAGCCATATAATTTCAGGATCGGCTTTAAACCATGTTAACTGACGTTTCGCATATCTTCTTGTATCACGCTTAAAAAGTCTTACAGTCTCTTCCCACGAACTTTTTTCTCTAATGAATTCAATGAGATGACGATAACCAATTGATTGCATGGCTTTTAGATTTTCATGATATCCTTTATCAAGCAGCTCCCTAACTTCATCAACAAAGCCTGATTTCAGCATAAGCTCAGCTCTTTTATTGATTCGTTCATAAAGCAGCTTTCTATCTACTTCAAGGCCAATTTTTAACACATCAAACAGATTTTCTTCAAAATTATGTTTTTTTTGATAGACGGATATTTTTTTACCTGTAGATTCAAAGGTCTCAAGCGCCCGCACAATTCTGAAGGTGTCGTTGGGATGAATTTTATTCGCCGCATCCGGATCTACTTTCTCTAACCTTGAGTGTAAGGCAGATGAACCAAATTTAACAGCCTCACCCTTTAATTTTTTTAAAATGTTTTGATCTGCAGGCCTGGCTCTGAAGAGCCCATGCAGAAGAGCCTTGATGTAAAATCCGGTTCCTCCTGCTATAAAGGGCAAGATATCCCGTTTAGACAATTCAGCTATTATGCTGCGGGCTTTTGCTGCAAAATCAGCCGCATCAAAGTGTTCATCAGGATTAACAATATCAATCATATGATGCAATACAGCGGTTTGTTCAGCAATGCTCGGTTTAGCAGTACCGATATTCATATATCTGTATATTTGCATTGAGTCAGCACTGATAATTTCACCGGAAAACAATTTTGCCATTTTAATTGCCACTGATGTTTTACCAATGCCGGTTGGACCGCAGATAATAATAATTTTTGATTTTTTTATAAAACTCACAGAATATTTATCAGCCCTTTATTTTTTTTTAATAAATTGGTATAAAAAATTTTTAAACTTTTTGTATAATTTTAGTCGAGGCAAAGCAACTATTTTTAAAAATTTTAATTTGTCCCCGTTCCTTACATTTATAAATATGAACAATAAAAATAAAAAAATGAATTTCTGGCAGGATCATTCTTCGCACTATCTGGAAATGGCTCTAAAAACGGATAACCGGGAAATATTGGAAAAACCCGATGGAATTGGCAAAAGTACCGGTGATTGCGGTGATACCGTAGAATTTTATCTTAATATACAAAATGATTTGATTGAACATATATCTTTTCAGGTTCAAGGGTGTATGAATACAACTGCCTGTGCCAATACCGTAGTTTTTCTGGCAACAGGCAAAAGTATTGAAGATGCATGGAAGATAGCGCCAGAGGACGTTATAAATTACCTGGAAACATTACCCGAAGATCACATACACTGCGCTGAACTGACAATAGGTGCTTTTTATCTGGCACTTTCCAATTATCAGGAACATTCTTCATGTAAAATTGTCAGATAATTAATTTGTCCCCGTTCCTTAAGTTTTCCAAATCAATGCCGATAATAAGAAAAGTGGATCCAATATTTTGTATGTTTTAAGTATAAAATACAAGGAGAATATAATGTTTTCAAAAATTGTTTCTATAAAAAATTTTTTTGTTTTTTTTATTGCACTATTTATTGCACTATTAATCGTATCGGCAGATGCTTCTGTTCAAGCTAAAACTAATCTGCCTGATGCATTAGATATTGTTGTTAAAATCAGCCGTTTGGAAGAGACCTTGAACATATTTGAAGATCTTGCAAAAACAGCTTCAAAGACTAATACGACGACGCCAAATATGCTCAGAGGCATGCTGCAGGGAACAGACTGGATAGATCAAAGCCGCCCAATTGTTATTGGTATTATTTTAAATGAAACCAGGCCTGAAATAGCCGCACTTATACCTTTTCAAAAGCAGAATAATAATTTTCAGGCTGGTTTCAATGCATTTTCCGGCACTGATTACTATATTATGACTGTGCCGCCTGTTCCTGATGGAAATGTTCCAGAAGCATTAAAAAATGCTCTAATAGAGGCATCATGCTTAAAATCTGACGACTCCTTGTCAGTAACAATGAATGTAAGCAAAATTATAAAAACTTATTATGAAAAAATCAAGGAATCTATAGCTCAAATTGAGAATATGCCTCCCAATCAAGAGCTTGAGAAACTTGATATATCTAAGCATGACATAAGGGAAATGCTTCAAAAAAGCATTGACACTTTATCGGAAATTGACACAATATCAACAGGGCTCAATTTAAACGAATCAATTTGCAAGGCTTTTTTTAAAGCAGAGACCATTCAAGGAAGTGTGATAGGAAAACTTTTTGCTTCAACCGGTGACACCGTTTTGCTTGACAATTATTTACCTCAATATCAAATCAATTTTAAATCTAACAGCTATGACATCGCAGGCATGATTGATATAATAAATAATTGGTTTGGAATTTTTTATAAAAAAATGGGAATTGATTTTTCCAGTATGGCATCAATTTATGCTGATTTTACAGGAGAGATGGCCGGAGGTTTAAATTTTGAAAATGGCAGAATGGTTTTTGAAAGTATCAGTGTTCTAAAAAAAGGGAGAAACTATGCTGATTTTATGGAGAAGAGTTATCTTCCATGGCTGGAAAAATATAGTACCAATATGAATAAAATGTTGAGTAAACAGATGCCTGCTGAACAACAACAAAATTTAACACGCACTCGGGAGAGCATCGTAAAAGGGGAGAAGATATATGGAATAAAAGTGAACCTTCCTTTTTTTCCTGTACCGGGTCAGGGCGCTATGACCGGTATAGCTCAAAATAAACAGATGCTTGAATATGAGATGCGAATGGCTGTTGTGGATAACCTATTCATCACTGCTCCAAATGATAAAAGAATCGGTGAATTAATTCAAATATCAGGTGATTTTAAAGAAAAAAAATCTTCCGCATCTTTTATGACGATGAATATTGATACAGCAAGCTACATAAAAATGATTATCGGAATGATACCTGTGAAGGGTTTGAATATTGGCAATCCACCTGAAATGGGAAAAATTATCGTAGAGTGTAACACCAGTAACGGTACAATAGATACAACATCGTCAATGATGATGAATGATATTAAAAAGATGATAGAATGGACCAAAAATATTGATTTTTCCAATATGTCTTCGACACCATACCAAACAGACTCAAGAAGAAATATGGAAACAGAGGCAGGGCCGGATAATCAAGCCGGGGATCATGAAAAAACAAGAGTTATGGATGAGAATGATGCAGAATACTGGAGGAAAAAGGCTGCTATATGCTCCACATATGGAAATGATAAGGCTGCAATCAGATACTATAAAAAAGTAATCGAAATCAATCCCGATAGAATTGACGCATATTTTCAGCTTGGCATATCCTATGGGGAAACCGGTGCTTATCAAAAAGCAATAGCATCAATCAATAAAGCATTGCAAGCAGACCCTCAAAATGGCCTCTATTTTTATGGCAGGGGAAGAGTCTATCTTTTATCTGGTGATGAACACAAAGGTGTTGATGATTTAAAGCTTGCGGCAACGCTTGGCAGCCAGGATGCAGAAAATTATTTAAAAAACAGCAAACTTTAGCTATGTATCCAATAATTTACAAAGATCTGCAACACGGGCTCCCAGCTTAAAAGCATCGGATGCAGCAGTTTTATCGGGAGCCTGCAGGCAGGCAACACCATAATGACCTGAAGCAGCCATAGGATCACCAACAATAATCATACCATATATCAGGAAGCACTGAAGGATTGAAAGCATAGTTGTTTCCTTGCCTCCTGTATGATGTGCTCCTGTGGCAAATGCAGCGCCTATTTTATTCTCCATTTCTTTACGTATACTTACAAACTCATCAAATACTCGTTTAAGATCGGCAGCCATGCCGCCGAAATAGACAGGTGAACCTGCAATAATGCCGGAACTTTCCTGAAAATCTTTTTTGGTAACATCCTGTGTATTTTTGATTATCGCTTGTATGCCTGTAGATTTAACCCCTTTCGCAATTTCTTCGCCAAGTTTTCTGGTATGACCACCCTTAGAATAAAAAAGGACAAGAACTTGCATAGCATCTCTCCTGAAAAATGGTGCCGAAGGGGAGATTTGAACTCCCACGGAAATACATCCACTAGACCCTGAACCTAGCGCGTCTACCAATTCCGCCACTTCGGCACATTGAAATTTGTAAAAAAGGTTTTATTAAGTTATAAGTATGGTATAAATATTTTTTTTTGTTTTTTTTGTCAAGGTTATTATTTATTATATTCAGGGATTATCATGCAACTTATTAATAGTATTGAAAATTTTAAAACGAAATACAAAAATCCAGTAATCACCATAGGTAATTTTGATGGTGTCCATTTAGGCCATAAAGCGCTTCTGGATGAAGTGATTAAAAAAGCGGACGAACTTAACGGGACTTCCATGGCCATGACTTTTGAGCCTCACCCGAAGCGAGTATTAAAATATGACTGTTATCTGCCGCTTATTACTTTATATGAACAAAAAATTGAGCTGTTTGAAAAATCGGGGATAGATGTGCTTATCTGCGTACCTTTTAACAAACAGTTTGCCTCCATTTCTGCTGATGAATTTATTAATAATCTTTTGCTTGAAACTATAGGGATAAAAGCTATTGTAGTTGGAAAGGATTATACTTTTGGCAAAAATCGTGTGGGCAATATAAATTTATTAAAAAAAAATGCTTCGCAAAAAGGCTTTGAAGTGATTGTCAGTAACTGGATACCGGTATCGGGCAATGGTCCTGTTAGAATAAGCAGTACAAAAATCAGAAAACTTGTCCTTGACGGCAAAATCGAAGAAGCACAGCAATTATTGGGACGTTTTTATCAAATCAGAGGAATGGTCGTGCCGGGACGTAACAGGGGCGGGAGGCTGCTGGGTTGTCCGACTGCAAATATAAATTTAAAAGATGAGCTTTGTCCCAAAAGGGGCGTTTATGCTGTTATTGTAGAATGCATGAATGGCAAATATAAAGGAGTCGCTAATATTGGTTATAGCCCTACTTTTATTGATCAACAGTTTACTGTTGAAGTTCACATACTTAATTTTAACAAGGATATATATAAACAGCAGATTAAGGTAAATTTTATTAAACGTATAAGAGATGAAAAGAAATTTTCCAATATAAATGAATTATCTGAACAGATTAAAAAAGATATTCAAAAAGCAAACGAATTGCAGCCTGATTTATGATTATAGATTTTTAGATTAGGAACGAAGACGAAATAACGCGGTGAAATTATTTATATGACGGTCTATAGGGGCGAACACATAGGTTCTTTATAAGGGCGAACACATAGGTTCGCCCCTACTTCATTATATCTGAAGCAATCAACGATATGGTCGTTAACCATACCTGTCGCTTGCATAAATGCATAGCAGATTATGGGGCCGACAAATTTAAATCCTCTTTTTTTTAAATCTCTGCTCATAGTTAGAGATTCTTTTGTTGCTGCTGGAATCTGCTTTTCATGTGTCCATGAATTTTTTTTTGTTTTACCATCGGTAAAACTCCAGATATAAGAATTAAAACTGTTGAATTCTTTTTGAATATCTATAAATGCTTTTGCATTTTGTATAACAGATTCTATTTTTAAGCGGTTTCTGATAATAGACTTGTTATCCATCAGTTCTTCGATCTTGTTTCGGCCATATCTCGCTATTGTTGCCGGGTTGAATTCTGCAAAAGCCTTTTTAAAACCGCTTCTTTTTTTTAGAATAGTTATCCAGCTAAGTCCGGCCTGAGCGCCTTCAAGTATAAGAAATTCAAACAAAATTCTGTCATCATGCACCGGCACCCCCCATTCCGTGTCATGATATTTCAGATAAACGGGATCAGAACCAGGCCATTTGCATCTATATTTCATTTTATGGGTATTTCTTATGGGCTTCACTTGAACAAATAGAATCCGATAGCCTTGTCAGCAGGGCTAGAGAGATCAATCGTGCAAAATTCAACTCCTATTTCCGTCCCATCAATATTTTTTATTATAACTTCTTTTTTTATCAATGTTTTTTGTTTGTCATCAAGTCGGAATTCGACCATAATTTTATCATTAACGCTAAAATCATTCTGCAGGTTGATAGTTAATTGCAAACCTGTACGGGATATATCTGTTACCCTAAGTGTGCCGCGGCCCACTTCTTCTAAAAAATCGATACCTATGCTGGAAACAATGTTTATATAGATCCCTTGGCAATCTATTTTTTTTCGATAATATTTTCTTTTTTCAAGAATAGAGTAGTATGAATTCCCGCAAGAGCATTTACATTTAATTTTAGATGCTTTATCAAGATTTTTGTATTTTAACACATTAACGTTTCTTGTTTTTTTACATTCAGGACAGATAAAGACTGCAATATTATTATCGTTTACAAATACCTTTTCCAACATTATTATGCCTCAGAACTTTAAAAAATATATTAGAAGCGGGGTTCTTGTTTCGTACTCGTTCCTTAATTAATTTTATAACAGCAATTTTAATGCCAAAAAAACACAATCTAAGTATTATAGTTTTTTTGGGGCACGAACAAAATAATTTCCATAAATATGTGCATACTTATGGAGGTTTAGAATGTATGGTAGATTATGATAAAGAAAAATCACACACTTTTTTTACAAAATACAGAAAATTATCAAGAGCATACCGATTGGCATGATATTTTATCGTCCAGCATAACAACTGCTGAGGAGCTGGGAAAATATTTACCCGTTACAAAAAAAGAGATTCGGGAAGTTACCGAAAGATACCCGATGCGGATCAACCCCTATTATCTATCGCTTATCAAGGCTGTGGGAGATCCTGTCTGGAAGCAGGCAGTACCTGACCTGAGTGAAATAAAGCTCACCTCCGGAATGGAAGATCCCCTTGCAGAGGAAGCTCAATCTCCAGTTCCGAACCTGATTCACCGTTATCCCGACAGAGTTCTTTTCATGGTTTCGGATCAATGCGCCATGTATTGCAGACACTGTATGCGCAAAAGAAGAGTGGGAAACCAGCTTAAAGTAAATGATGATACTATCAAAGATGGTATAGACTATATCCGTTCAAATAAATCTGTACGTGATGTTCTGGTTTCCGGTGGTGATCCTTTACTCCTGGAAAATGATAAGTTAGATAAAATTTTGCTGCGCCTGCGCTCTATAGCTCATGTGGAGATAATTAGGATTCACTCACGAGTGCCGTGTACTCTTCCCCAGAGAATTACCAGAGAGCTTGTTGGGATTTTAAAAAAATATCTTCCAATATATATGAATATCCAATTTAATCTTTATAATGAAATTACCAGCGAAGCCGCAAAAGCCTGCTCAATCCTTGCAGACGCCGGCATACCTCTGGGATGTCAAACTGTACTCTTAAAAGGGGTAAACAACAGTGCCATTGCAATAAAAAAGCTTATGCAGGATTTACTCAAAATCAGAGTAAAACCATATTATATTCATCATGCTGATTTTGTTAAGGGAACCTGCCATTTTCGTACATCAATCAAAGATGGTTTAAAAATTATGGACGAACTTTACGGACATACATCCGGCCTTGCAGTGCCGCATTATATGATTGACCTGCCTGGCGGGGGTGGCAAGGTACCGCTTCTTCCAGAAAATATTATAGAAAGTGGAAATGATTACCTTATGGTAAAAAATTATCTGGGCGAGATTTATAAGTATCCAGATTAAACCTCAGTTTTGGGTTTTAGGAACTGGGACAAAATAACATTCATATTTTCGTGATAATTGTTTTTTGGTTCCGACTATTCCGGGTTAGAAATTGTGAATCCTGAGATACTTCCTATGTCCCGTTAGGGACATTCGAAAATAGCCCGGCAATTTATTGCCGGTATGGAAGAATGAATTCAAAAGTCCTGTAGGG
>Ga0209633_10002150_pt1 | contig 19370 bp, 16 predicted proteins | sample Cruoilmetagenom1_FD_187290 | JGI IMG/M metagenome (GOLD analysis project Ga0209633, IMG submission 187290) | Oil polluted marine microbial communities from Coal Oil Point, Santa Barbara, California, USA - Sample 1 (SPAdes) (version 2) | ecosystem: Environmental > Aquatic > Marine > Oil seeps ... | reverse complement strand
CCAAGTCCTAAAAGTGTTCTACCTAAAAGCATAATATAAAGATCTGAAGAGATAGCAGTTACAATACCCCCAATAGTAGCAATTGTACCAAAAAATATTGTTGATTTTCGAGTTCCATATTTGTCAATTACAACACCACCAAATAGTAAAACAGCAACTGCGGCAATGCTATAAACTGTGTACATCCATCCAATATTTTCATCAGTAAATCCAAGATCAGCTTTTAACATATCTGCAATTGGGGCAATACTATCATATATATAATAGTTACCAAACATTGCAAGACTAATAAAAACCAATACTACCCAACGTATTATACCTTTTGGTTGAGGTTTTTCATTTAGCGTTTCTGTAGTCATAAAAATTACTCCATTATTTTTTGGAATTTTAAGAACCAAAATTCACATAACTAAAACTAAATTATAAGTTAATTAAAAGTTTACTAATTATAAAAATATATTGCATTCAAATATTCATTATACTATTTTTGGTATTCGTTTTTTGGGCCTATAGCTCAGTTGGTTAGAGCATCTGACTCATAATCAGAGGGTCGGTGGTTCGAGTCCATCTGGGCCCACAAAGAAAGTTCGATTTCGTTTTGAAATCGGACTTTTTCATTTTAAAGCCTTTTGATAGTCCCGATGATTTTAGCGGTTTTGTGTATGGAGTATGTATGGAGTTAGTCCTTACAAGACTGAAATTTGCGAATTTATCACAAGGAAAGTTCGAGGGAACCGTTCCCAAATTGAAACCTTGATTCAAATTCAAATTATAGTTTGTTGCTTCCATCGGCTTTGAACTTATTTAAATTGTTGAATAAATATATACAAATATTAGATCATATATTTCCAATCTAATACTTTTATTTCTTTTTCCTTAAATTTTTAATCAAACCAGAATAAACATAAAATGCAGCTTGATAATTTGGAAAGGTGAATGATGATAATTGACCGTTGCCACGAGTTATATTTACATAGTATTTCTGATGATGTAAAATTAAACGATAGAGTGAACCGTTTTTTCTCTGTGACTGTAGTGTTTTAGATTGCATATCTTTTGTTGTTGTTTGCTGTGAACCAAACATTAAAAGAAAAAAAAGGAAAAACGAAAAAAGAAAAAAAACGCTTTATGAAAAAGCATACAGCAGCGCAGGGATGCAAGGACACACACTTGTTGTTAGTGGGTGTTTATATACCCTTGCAAACCGAGAACTGTATGCTACATTGGAAGTGATTTTTTTCTTCGTTTTTATGATTATAACACTATTTCGTTTTTTTGCCGGAGCCAACAAGCAATAAAGTGAAGGCAATTTGAGGTTTACGAGTTTACGAGATGTACACTTTTATTTTGTGGAGTTTACGGAACAAATTAAAAATCATACACGTGTAAGGATAGAACTATAGACTAAAAGTTTGAAAAATTACAAAACAGTTTCAATAATTTTTATAGCTTTTGTGCTAACACGCATATATTAGCATTTTGTTAATTTATGTCAAGCTCTACCCATACTGGACGGTGGTCTGAAAAATGATGTTTTACATAACCATTGAATTTTGAAATAGCTTTCTTCTCATTAAACTTATTACTTAGGGCAGACCATTTATCACTAAAGACAGCATTATCAAAATCAAAAACACCGAAGTCAAGTACTTTATTATCAATACTACCGGGTGCGAATGCCATTTGGTCATAGGTTTTGTCATTACCTAGATTAGTACCACCGGTTTTTGTTAGATATTCGATTGGTTTCATTCCGAACTTAGTTAAAGCTTTATATGTACTTTCAGTGGGTTCCATTGAGGGAACATTCATATCACCAAGAAGAAGTATATCTTTGTCATATGTCGTAGTTTCATTAGTGCGACGACTTGCCCATCTGCTCAAAGCGAAGATTTCAAGAACACGTCTACAATATTTTGCATGATTTACTGGATTGCTTGAGTTCTGAAATTTTCCAAAATATAGATGAACATTAACAAGTGTAAAATCAATTATACCAGCACGGAAAGAACCAATGAATGGATTTCTGTCAAAAGCAATAAACTTAACATCTTTATATTTTGCTTTCTTTTTTTGACTGTAATATGTGTAGTTCACAGTTACATTACGCTTAGGATATTCATGTTGGCGTAAAGCTAATTCACCGAATAGGTTTCTTATACTAACTTTAGATTTACGATAGATAAAAGCAAGACGTTCAGCATTACCAGCTGTATCATTCATAACATAATCAAATGCAGAACCCATATAATTAACAATGTCAACAAATGAACCAAACTTAGCATTAACTTCTTGCACTGCAATAAGATCAAAACGTTTAAGAGTATGAGCTATTACTTTTAAGGCTGCTTCAGTTCGTTTTTGAACACCAAGGTTAGCTATATTCCAAGTTGCTAAGAGCAACCTACCAGGTTGTAAAACAGGGACTGCTCTTTTATTGAAATGCTTTGTAATCGCAGTTTTTTCTTTAGAAACATTAACGCGATAGCTTGGGTTTGGATTTTTAAAAGGAATTGCCATTTTTAGTACTCCTTATTTTGATTAGTAGAAGTTTAATTACTATAAAAAGAGGATGCGTACTAGACAATTTAGAAGAACAATTTTAAATTAAAACTATATATAAAAATTATGACAAGAAATGTATAATAGCAATATAATTTTTGAATGAGGGACGATATAGGAAAATTAGTTGATGAGTAATAGCGAAATAGCTACACATTATGATACTTAATGGTAGGACTTATTGAGAGCCTTGCTGAATGATTGAAGTATGGCGAGGATTATAACAAGGTGTAAAATAAAAGGCTTCCACGATGATGTAGAAGCCTTTTGGAAGAGTTTAACTGTTATGACTATTGAGAATGAGTAGCTGAGTATTGAACTACTTTACCATCAGCCAATTTGGAAGCAACAGCTAAATAAAGAATACTATTTTGATACTTACTTGCAATACCTTGTTGAACTACATCAAAGTTAATTGAACCAGTATAAGCTGATGTAAAATCGAAGCCAGCTTCTTCCTTTGTCAACTTGATTATTTGATAAGGAAGGTCATCTGGATCAGTTGGATTATGATACAAGACCAAAGATGCAATTGATAAATCAACTTCTTCTGCTGAAAATAATGCAACAGTGTTTAATGCACCCAACTCCATTGAAAGACTATCAGCAGCTAAAGTTGCTGATGTTACAGGTAAACCGAAACCACCAGGTGTAATTATGTTATTTATAGTTGGTTTATCTGAATCAGAAAACTGATAGTTATGCTTGAATGTAGTGTTGTAAACTGACATACCAGGTAGCTTAGATTTTAACCATATTTCAGCTAATGAGACTATGTCTAAAATAAATTTCGCAAAGTTACCAGTTACAGCAAATTTCTTACGAGCTTCAATTGATGCTGGTGATTGACTTACTTCAAAACTTGAAGGACGTGCTGCAAGTATAGTTTGACCTTCAACGGTTCTTGCAGAAAGATTACCTAACCTTCCACTTAAGTTTCCAAGAACATTTCCACTTAATCTAGCCATTTTTATATCTCCTTAAATTTATAAATACATTTGCAAAGTAAGGAATAAACATAATGCTGTAACTGTAGAAATGTGTACAGTAAGATGAAATGTTAATACAAACATTATACTAAGATTTTACTAAGTTATGACTACTTAGATACTATTTACATACTGGTTAAAGAAAGTGATATTTTTTTATTTCGAGGACGAAAAAGGATAGAATTTATAGTATCTGATGAAAGGAAATAATTATCTGAAAGAATATAAATTGAATCAAACATTGAATGTGAATTACGAAGTTGAAAATATTCTGATTTGATTTTAAGGTTACGAACTGAAATATCGTCAATCAATCCAAGAGACAGATATTCTTGAAACTTTGAATCGGAAACTATTTGATCGATATGTAGATTGGAATTTTGCATTGATAATTAACGAGACCAAATACCTATATTATTTTTCATTGCTGTTCTTCTTAGATTATAAAAAATATCATAATATCTACTTCCTTCTGGATAATAACTTATTCTTGCTAGACCTTTTTTTAAGTGTTCGGCTTGAATAAAAAGAGAATCTTTACCACTAGAATTTGTTAACCAAACATAAGCTAACAAACGACCGAAAAAGTCTCTTGTGTTCCCTTCTAAAGTTAGTTTAATCACCTTACCAGCAATTAACGAATCAGTTAACAGTTTTGCTTTATTTGCATAGAAAACAAAAAAGCTATCTTTAGAGGTTAGTTCAGGTGTATCGATTCCAAGCATTCTTACACGTTGTGAATCTGATAGTACAAATGAATCACCATCAATTACGCGAGCTACTCTTGCCTTAAATTGGTAGCTGTAAGGAACATAAAAAGGAACTTGAGCTATTGAATTTGAATAAGATAATACTAGAAATAGTATGATAAAGAATAGGAAAACTATTAAGTCATTTTTAGGGTTTTGGATAGTCATTTTTCTTCTTCGTTTTTGAATGAAGTTACGTACAAACGTTAAATGTTACAACGATCAATACTTGGTTATGATTGTTTTTGTTTGTTTTGAAGTTGATTTTGTGGGCGAAGGCAGACGAAAGGAGCAAATGTATTTAGTGGATAGATATGAGATATGAGATAAGAGAAATGAGATACTAGATAATAGATGCTGGATAAGTGATAAGAGAAACAAAAAGAGAGACGATAAACGTAAAGACGTATAAAAAGAATAAATACCAAAACGAAATACTTTTGTGAAATGAGTGTTTACCCCGAAGCCCATTCCACATTGAGCGAAACGGAATTGGGCGAATGCTTTTTAACCCAATGAAGTAAGCGTAACGTTTAACTGACATCCTTTGCCCGCCCAATAAGAAGGCGGACACGTGCCGAGTTTACATAATGCCACTTTATTTGACGGTGATAGAATTGCTTATAGATTGTTGGGACTGCCCAAAGTTTGTTAAATAACGTTCGTTATGTAAATCTGGCTGATTGTGTTTCGATTTATTGATATGAAATGATAGGTGGATTGAACATAGGAAACAGTAGTGGAATGGTTTATTAGTGGCAATAAAATCTTAAGTTGGTACTATAACAATTAAATTTTTATGTTATTGATTTCAATTTCGTAATCACATCATCAAAACTGGGGCTTTCACCATAAAACATAGTGGTTTGCATTTCACGATAATCTTTTCTAAAATCTTCAATTATATTTCTTGGTGGAACTATTCTCAATTTTTTTATCTTTAATTTATTATAATCAATAGTGCCAATTGGTTTTAGAGGTGTGAACTTTTCCCTATGTAAGCAAATATCTTTAAATAATTTTTTATTATTTAATGCTTTATCAAAATGTTCTGTTTTCATAATTTGAATAATGTCATATAAATGACGAGACATTCTATGAGATTTCATTTTTTCTATTGGCTTATGAAATTCTTCATGTAAAAGAATCATTTTTTCTAAAACTGTTTTTCCCGGTAATACAGCTTTAACAATAAAACTTGTTTCTGCAAATTCGGATTCTTTATAGCTTTCATCAATTAGAGAATTTATTTCTTTTTCTTCAAATGGTTCAATTAGCGATCTACCACCTAATTCAATTCGTACATTAGGTTGTAAATAAGTTTCTTTATCAAAAACTGAATTATATTTAATAAGTAATGTTTCAGGATCTTGATCTGATACTTTAATATTTGGGACTTCTATTTCATACTTAATTTCTTCAATACCATATTTAGTTAATTCTTCAAGTAGAATATTTGGTAGTTTCGCTAAAACAAAACTATGAGTACTTCTTCTTAATTTTCTGATCTGTCCTTTTGTTAAGGCACCACTAAAGTTTAAATATTCCCTATCAAGTGAAATGTCTATATCTTCAGAAAGTCTTTTTATTAAATTGTAACATTTACTTAAAGATGTACCTCCCTTAAAAACAAAATGATCTTTAATCTCAGAATTAAACAGCATCCTTAAAGCTAAAGTTACCCAAGCATCTTTTTCAACGGCAAATGCTGGCAAACCAGTAGCACTACTGATTTGATTAAATAATTCTCTTTGTGTATCAATTGGTAATTTGAGCCAATTATTCATTTTCAATTTCTATTATTATTTTTTTTACTATATTTTGTACCCAAACAGGAGCATCATGTAAACTCATTTTAATCTCTTCAAGGTCTTTACTCTTTTCAATTGTATTTTTTATTTTTTCTTTAACCGACTTATTTATATTTTTTACGCCTAATGCTTTTAATCCTTGAATTAACATACTACTAAGCTTGTGTTCAACAGCTAAATTTTTAGGAGATGTTTTCTTAAAAGTAATTTTTCTTGTACCAACTTTAATTACTCTTGCTGAACCGTCTGTTAAATAAACAATATTCATTGGGACTTGCTCCGATAAACCTAATTTATATAGTGCATAAGAGCCACTTGGTATTATGCGTGCCTTATCTCGTTTTGCTATTGATTCAGCTATTTTTTCAACGGAAGGATAAACTGAGCCTAATATTTTATCTGTTTTGGGTTTATAATAAATGCCCCTTGATAGCCTAATAATAGATTTATTCTTCTCTAGACGTTGCAGTACTTTTTTAACTGCTTCATAACTAAAGGAATCTGTAAAATCAGCTAAGAATAATAGGCTACCTTTTTTTCGGGTTTTTATTTTTTGTTCAATAGATTTGGAAATTAGCACTTTTACACCTTAAGTTTTGTCCCCAAAATAGTATATTTTCGGGACACTACAAAAAGTATTTTTATAGAAAAAAGAAAATTGACAGAGAAAAAGTAAGTAGTACTACTTACAACATGATTATATAAATACTAATTTCTATTAGAAATGATTAGAATATGCAGCAAAAAGGACATATTCTGAGAGTTTAGTAGTTATACTGATTCTAAACTCTTGCAATTTAGTTACTTTTGGGTAGCCTAAATTGGGGAGCAAAATGAGGAGAAGAGAAATACTTATGACTATTCAGTACCCAAAAGGAAATATTACGCATGTAAAAAATAATTTTGAGGGCTGGTCACCAGTTAAACTGGAAGATGCTATAAAGTGTACGGAAGGCAAGCATTATGAATATTATACAAGTGATAAAGAATTTGGTGAAATTGTGTTTAGTGCTAAGGTGGTTGACGGTGAAAATTTTCTTGTTCCAGCAAACCCAAAGTTAAATGCGAAATTACTTTATCAATTGCCTTATCAAGTTTATGATAAGAATAGTAGAATCTATTAAAAAATAAACAAATGTGGAATGGTTTATACATGCAATTAACTTTAACTAAAAAGACATTTTATTTTATTTAATAACTTTGAAAAGATAGATTTTGGTTCAATGCTATTTTTTACAAAAGATGGTGATGAAAGTTTTTTTCAAAATCTGTTAGCAAATAGCTGAAACTCGGATTATAATAACTTAGAAAAGAATTGTTCTGTGGAACATCAAAATGTTTGATGCAAATTTCATTAAGTGATTCTGTAATTCTATAAGAGGTATTGAAAGTTTTTACGGCAATGAAATTAAGATAAAGAATATTACTATCTATTGATGTTGAGAGGTCTTTATGCCCAACAAATTTATTTCTAAATTTATCTATATTGTTTTCAGTAAGTTCGTCACGTAATTTATTTACCAAAGGGAGAAGTTTTTCTTTTAGTTCAGAATCATTTAGTTCATTTAGTAATTCGTAAAAAGAAAGCTCTTTTTTGTTTGGATTCTTTTGAAGAGGTTTTAGCAATGTGTTGAGATTAAGAAGTGCATCAAAAAAGAAAGAACAATGGAAAAAACGAAGGAGGGTTGGAACTTTCGATTTTGAGTATTTGTCGTAGCTTAATTTGTCGGATGGTTTGTACTTTTTATATAGCTTTTCAAATTCTGAGGCATAACGCAAAAGAGTAAGTGATACTTCAAGTAGCTGTTTAATTTTATCTGAAAGTTCTGAAACATTCATTATTAAAAATCAGTTTTGAATAAATGGTTTTCTTGAGTTAAAACAATAATTACTTCTCGGCATATTGCTCAAGCGATGGATTTAACTTTGTCTTAAGACTTTGCCAATCTTTACCATTTAACATAATGAAGCAACATTTACCATTACTTATGCCAGCATAAAAATTACCAAGCTGTCTTTTTTCTTTGGAATCTTCATTGCTGTATCGATCGCTACCCTTGTACTCAATGACTACGATTGTTCCATCGGTTAATTTTGCAATAAAATCTGGATAAAATTTGTCTGTGGAGGTTTGAAGCCAAAATGAATAAAATTCTTGCCTTTCAAGATTTCTAATCCAAAATTCAACATTTGGGTGTTTATCAATGTTGAAGGCACATTCGGCTTCTTCATTATTCATGTCGCTAACTGAATCATAAAAGTGCTTTCTAAACTTGAAATTACCGTTATAATAATTGTTAGCAGGATAAAGCGGTGGAAATACAAAATCTTCACCTAGTTTGAAGCGACTTAATTCTTCTTTAACCACACCACTTTGTGTAAAAAGTAATTCTTGATAACCAGTTTTCTTTGCTTCTTTATACAAATTTAAGATCTTACGCTTAATTGAATCTTTTAATTTGAAACGCATAAAAACTAAATGTTCAATATGCAAAGAGCGGTTTTCCATTAATTCATCAATCAACGCAGATATAAAAACTATTATTTGGGAATATGGTATTGATTGATGATGACATTCTCTTACGAGCCATTGAATCAATCCGGTTTTATCCATTGTGCTTGAAATAAGTAAGGAAGATAATTCTTCTTGAATTGTTGATGCATTATAAGTATATGTATTCCCTTTGCTATCTAGATCAATCAATCCTTTGGTACCACTATCAACTTTAGTTGGAAATTCTTCTTCAAGAAGATTTTTTTCACATTGGGCTAAGTTCCAATCTTGTGGAAGTAGAACTTCTTCATCAAATACTGTGAAATCACCTTCGAAATTAATTAACAACTGAGGAACTGCAAATTCTTTACCTTGTCTCTGAGGAGATGAGATTCTATTTGTTAATTTTTTAATCTCAATAAAAACTTTTTCAATTTTTTCCTTATCATCATCATTTTCTAAACTGTTAATAATAGCATCTTTTTCATCTTCTGATATTTCTTCTTTGATAACTATTGATTTTTTTTCTTCATCAATTTCTATTTTATTTTGAATTGAAGAATCAAGTTTGGAAACATCAGGTGTTTTTTTTACTTCAACTTGGATATTGCCAAAAAACTTACCTAGTGTATATTGAGTTGGTGCAACTTCAATTAAATCCGATGCCTCTGCAGCTGTAAATCCAGCCGAAACAAGAGAGTCTTGAAGACTATTGGCCGTATTGTAAAAACTAGCGGAAGAAACAAAGGCATAAGCTTTGTTAAGGTCTTCATTTTCTTTTCTCTTAACCTTTGGCATTCTTAGAACACGACCTAAAAGTTGTTCAACATCTTTACTTGAACCAACATTTGCTACGGAACAAAAAACATATGCAAATGGACAATCCCATCCCTCTTTTAATGCTTGCTTGGTTATGATAAATCTAATTGGCTCCTCGTTGGAGGATAAATCTTTCCCTTCTATTTCACGTTCTTTACCGGTTGCAATAGCTATTTGCTCTTCAGGTATATTCTTTATGTTTAGAAGAAATTTCTTTACTTCATCAACGTTTATTGTACTTTCAGTTTGACTATCGTTCTGGGCTTGGAATAAAACTATAGGTCTTATATATTCACCAGTTTCTTGTTCTTCTTCTTTAGCAATTTGTTCAAGTTCTTTCTGCTTCTCTACAGCTTGGGAAATCGAGTTTTGCCATTCTTCCGTAGTCAATAATTCTATTGGCATCTTTATCATATCTTCTGCTTTTAGTTCGGCAGCAGAAACACTAAAAAGAACATTACTTCTATCATTGCCTTTAGTTTTTGGTGTTGCAGTAAATTCAACAATACATGCCGGATTTAATCTTTTTATCACTTCAAAAGTTAATTCAGTTCTCGCATTATGTGCTTCATCGATTATAAATATTGGCTTGTTTAGATATACCGTGTTTGCGAGTGAATGTATGGGGATGTTTGAACCATTTAACTTTTCAAGATTTCTTATTTGTTCAATTTTTAGATGTTCAAAATGCGAAGATAAACTTCCATTTTGTTCATAAACTTTGCGTCCTTCTGTTTTATCAACACGCCAAGAAGCAAATGTAGAAATGATTATTGTTGTATGGGATTGAAGAACTCCTTTTTGAATACTTTTTGCTTCGTCAACTTTTAGAATTTCAACATTATTGTTAAAATATTGATTTAATGATTTTCTGTAAGGATGGTTTGAATCTGACAAAGCATCATAAGTTTGCTCTAATATTTGGTTACTGGGCACCAACCAAATAACTAAAGAAAAGTCTCTAGCTAAGTATTCTTTACTGGCAATACCAACAGAATGTGCAGCTAAATAGGTTTTGCCTCCTCCGGTAGGGAGACGTAAGCAAACATAGGGTATGTTTATAAAACCAGCATCATTATATAAACCTTGATGGCCAAAATTTGCTAAAGTACAATCAGCGTATGCTCTTGACACATCTTTGTCTATAGCACATTTTTGTAAGAATGTTGTTAATTTTTCAAGAGTAGTATTTTGATATTTTTTCAACATAATTAGCTCGTTTTTATCTCAACTGGTATTTGTTTAAAAATTATATTTTCTTTTTTGAGTCTTGAAGTGCCTAGACGGCTTGCCATGCCAAATATTATTTTATTCCCTTTGTATTTTGGTAGAGCTTCTAAAGTTTTACTTGTAAGAACATTGCCACCATTTATTGTTTTATCACCAAGTATTCCGTTAAACAACAAATAATATGCAACTCCTTTGTGTTTGCCGATCAAAGGTGTGTCCAATTTTGTATTTCCTTTTAGTGGAGTGCCAGTTTCAGAAAAGAAAACATGATAAGCCAACTGCTTGAAAGTAACACCATCTCTAACGTTGCCATATTGATCAAATAATGGTTCACTGAGTTTGCAGTACTGAAAACCTCCGCCTAGAGCTTCAATTTGTATTTTTGTGCCATTTTGTTTTTCTACTTCATAACCATTGATAACACGTTTTAGTCTTTCAGCAGTTACATTTTTTGCAATATCTTCTTCTAATTCAACTAAAATAAATTTTCTTTTTCCACCATCTATTTTATTTAATTCCAAGACCGCTTGTCCAGTTGTGCCGCTACCAGAAAATGAGTCTAGTATTAAATCATTTTTATCAGAAGATATTTTAATAATCCGTTCAACTAACTCTACAGGTTTTGGTGTATCAAAAGGAATACTTTGATTAAAAATTTCCTTTAGTTTTGAGTTAGCTTCACGTGTTGTTCCAACATCTTTACCATGCCATATGCTCTCAACAACCCTACCTTTTTGTTTCGAAAGATATATTTTCCGAATAATTTTTGTTTCATCACTATTGAATATTATCTCGCCACTATTAATCTTTTGGTTAAGTAACTCTTCACTCCAACGCCAACCTTTAGCTGGAGGTAATATAATATTCCCAGATGGTGTGTTTATATTAAATTTTAAATTTTCTCTCAGGTTAGGACTTCTAACATCTCCAGATCTCCACAATCCATTTATATCATTATCTGGATTTTTATAAGCCTTATTGTGTTCTTCTGTACGATCAAGTGGTTTAATTACAAAATTTGATTTGGAATAAACTAAAATATGATTATGGTGAAGTGAAATTCCTTTAACATCATTTTTGCCTTGGATACTATGTTGCCAAATAATATTCCCAAGAAAACTTTTCCTTCCAAATATTTCATCCAATAAAAGACGTAAATTCCCTTGCTCATTATCATCAATGCTCACGAAAATTGCACCGTTTTTACTAAGAAGTTTTTTAAGTAGTTGCAATCTAGGATACATCATGCAAAGCCATTTATCGTGGCGGGTTAAATCTTCACCTTCTTTGCCAACAACATCATTGAGCCATTTTTTAATTTCTGGTGCTTTTACATTGTCATTATACTGCCAATTCTCATTACCGGTATTGTAAGGTGGGTCGATATAAATACATTTAACCTTACCAGCATAATAAGGTAACAAAGCTTTTAGTGCATGCAGGTTGTCACCTTGAATAAGTAAATTTCCAGCTTCTTTATCTCCAGCAGATAATTCATCATCATATTCTATTAGCCTATACGGTATTTCTAAATGGTGTTTCTCGACTGCTTCTTTGCCAATCCAGTTTAATGTGGGCATAATTTATAGTGTAATTAGTTAATAATGAAAATTGAAAATTAGTGTGCAAAATAAGTATGAATTACTAAATATGATAGCATTATTACACAAAATCAATATTTGTTTGGAACAGTATTAAACTGTTAATAACAAAATGATTTTAATAATTTTATTTGAAACTTAAACTAATTATTTATAGTTTAAATTGTTACTATTAAAACTACTCTTGCTATGGGACATAAACGGTACGGTTTTCTTCCCAAGACAAAACCTTGGATTTCACTAGTTAAGGAGCTGGATAACTTTTCGAGTGATAATACAGATGTAACCCAAATAGCAAAACAAACCTTACAAAATGTACAAACCCGATTTGATAGATTAGAAGACGATCCTTCGATCTATGCCTCGTTTGAATTTTTATTAGAATTATCTAAAGCATTTCAAAAAGAAAAACCATTAGAATACTTAAAAGAAAAGGGAGTATTTGAAGAAAGTGAAATAAGTGTTATAAAACTTGGACGATGGTTGAAGAAGTATAAAAATGACGAAGTAGTATCGAAAGAGTATCAAACTTTTGCTAGGCAGGCTGGTATTGATGCTTTAAATAAATGGTATAAAGCAAATATTGATTCTGGTGTTACGTTATTTAGTGAAGGTGTTGATAATGAGTATGTATTTAGTCAAATTGGTAAGGCTGGAAAGTTTAGTGATTTAACAAGATATTATTTTGCAAGTTTTACGGAAAGATATTTAAAGTATTACTTAGAAAGAAGTGCATCCAAGACACTTACAAATATTAGTGAAAGAGAACAATTTAGTAAAGAAATTGAACGTCATGTAAAAGATATATCACAACACGCATTTGAAACTACTCATATTACACAATCCTTTATAGCCGGATGGCATAACAAGTTTGCCAAAGGTTCACAACCAAGTAAAAGAGACATAAAAAACTTCCTATCGTTTTCATTTAAAAAAATGAAAGGCGAATTACTACGAGAAGAAGTAGAATGAATGAGCCGGGGAAATATATCGTATCATGCAACGGTGTGAATATTAAAGAAACTGAACGCAATGTAAGGTATATTAAATTAAACCATAATAAGGAAGATAAAGAAAGTTATAATGTTAAAATAAAGTTATTAAAATTTACAACCGGACAAAATATATTATCAGATAGAAAAAGAGATTTGTTAGAAATAGCAGGGTATGTATTTGCCACAGATAGAAAATGTACAAGAGGTAGTAAAAATAGTGTAGAGATGCACAGTTGGAGCAGGACAATAGATCTGCATATAAAGGTTAGAGATATTAAATTTTGGAATACTGAAGCTGTAAAGAAAAAACTTAACGAAGCATTAAGTTTCATGACTGGTGACAAAAAATGGAATTTTGTTTTCCACCAACATGACGGAGATATGGAGGAGGATTTATTTGGAGAAGAATCATTTGTAATTGATTCAAATAAGAAAATTAGAGTTGTTTTATTTTCTGGTGGGCTTGATTCTCTTGCTGGAATAATAGAGTTATTAGAAACAACAAATGATAATTTGTGCTTGGTTAGTCATCAATCAGGTAATCAAAGTGTAGCAAGTACTCAAAATAAATTGTTTGAAGAGATAGAAAAACAATATCCTAACCGATGTTGGCATTATAAATATAAATGTGGATTAACTGGTAGACAATCAGCCGATGAATCTCAAAGGACAAGATCATTTTTATTTAATTCGATTGCCTATACTTTATCATCAACTTATAAATTAAATGAAAACACATTATTTGAGAATGCTATAACTTCTTTTAATTTTGCTGAAACTCAAGATATGATGAATAGTAGGTCTAGCAGAACTACCCACCCCAAAACTTTGGGTCTTTTAACGGAATTGTTATCACAAGTAAATAATGAGCCATATAGAATTAAGAACGGATATTATAATAAGTCAAAAACTGATGTTGTAAATGTTTTAAAAAAGTATGATAAATTAAATTTATTCGATGTTGCAGTATCATGTAGTGCAACGAGACAACATAGAAGTAAGCACTCACATTGTGGGATATGTTCACAATGTATTGACAGGAGAATAGCTGTTTATTCCGCAGGGATTGAGAGACATGACGAAAATGGATTATATGAGTTTGATTTTACTATTGAGGACTTAGATAGTTTTGAAAAAAGAAAACCATTAAGTGATTATATACACCAAGCTAAAATATTTCAGAAAAAAATATTGATGGTTTTCATGATGAGTTTATAAGCGAAATTGTTGATATAGAAGAATACATGGATGGAAAGCGTGAGGATGAAAACATTAAGGAAATTTACGATGTTTGCTTAAGGCATGGAGAACAAGTTGAGAAAGCATTAAATAGAATGATAGAAAAACATGATAGACCATTTTCTAATTTCAGACCAACATCTTTGTATAGTTTAATTTTGGGAATGAGGAGTGAGAATAATAACATTGAATTATTAAAGTTAGATCCAGAAGGAGGATTGAAAGAAAGGATACCACATGGTAAACTAGTAAAATTTACTGCAGAAGCTTATGAAAAATTATTACTAGGGAATGGACTTGATGTAAAAACAGAAGAGACAAAACTAAATAAGAATATTTCAATTAAAGTGATAAATGAGCTTGAAAAAAATTACAGCCTTAAACACACACAAAAGAAAAGCATTCATGATTATTTCAGAAAGAGAAAAATTGAAGCGCGAATAATAAATGGAGAAATTGAAGTAAAAACAAATAAATACTAAAAGGATTATCCCCCCATCTTCCCCCTAGTTGTCCCCTTTATCTTTGTACCAGAGTATTGAACTATAAATCATAACTTTGGAGTAAATAATGAATAACCATCAGAATGAAGAAGTCTTAAACAAACTTCAAAAGATCGAATCACTTCTAAAAGATCAAAAGCACAAACCATTTAACTTTGTAGAAACAGCAAAGTATCTCAGTTTATCACAATCACACCTATACAAATTAACGAGTCAAAGAAAAATCCCTTATCACAAACCGAACGGTAAATACTTATACTTTTTTAAGGATGAGCTGGATGAGTGGATTAGGGCGGAAGACGTTAAAATGGGAAACGAAAAAACGTTAGACGTAGAGACGGAAGCTACAGACAATGAATCCGTCTTCGCTAAAGCTACGCCGGACGAGGAAGATGAGGAGCCACCGTAGATTGGATAAAAGTGAGAAGTGAAAATGCAAAAGTGAAACAGTAAAGATTATAGTAATAATAGGAATTGTTAATTGGAAGAGTTGACTGGACTACTAAATAAATTTTCTTTGGAAGATGTTGAAAAATTGAGAGCATTGTTTTCGATTGTGCCAACCTATGGACAAAAGGAAATAATAACCTTGCGTATATTCTGTGATGAGTATCGGAATCTTATTAAGAGTAATAGATCAAATAATTACTACAATTCGGTTAATCTTTCTCTTAATCATTTAACGAATTATTTTGGCGAACAACGTTCAATAAGTAGTTTGAGTATAAAGGATATTGAGCTTTTCATTACTGATCTACAGAAACAAGTCCCAAAAGGTTTCAGGGTTTATTACAGAACTCTAAAAGCATCTTTCAATAAAGCTGCGGACTGGAATTATATAAACGTGAATCCCTTCGTAAAGGTTAAACTACCCAAGCAACAGAAGACAAATCCTACTTTTATAAATGAAGATCAGCTCAGACTTATCATCAGCAATATTGATGTTGAGATAGTAAGGAAGTTTATAATTGTTGCTTTCAAAACCGGAATGCGATTGAGTGAGTTGGTAAATCTTAGATGGCGAAATGTTGATTTTGAAAACCGAATTATTACTGTAGGCGATGAGTTGTTTGAGACGAAAGGTAGGAATCAAAGGTATGTTCCTATTTGTGATGAGGTTTTTGAGATACTTGAAAAGCGTAAGACGAAAGACGTAGAGACGTGTAGAAGTGAGAAGGCAAAAGAGAAAAGTAAAGACATAGAGACGGAAAACGTTAAGACGAAAAACGTAAAAGCAACCCCCTCTTTGGTTCTCCCCCTTAAAAATGGGGAGAAGAATAAATATGTTTTCTATAAGGATAATGGTATGCCATTTACCGGAGATTATTTTTCTAAGAGGTTTAAGAGAGCTTGTAGGAATGCTGGTCTTGATGAAGCTATACATTTCCATACTTTGCGTCATAGCTTCGCTTCTAATCTTGCACAGCAAGGGGTTTCGTTGTATGTGATAAAAGAGTTGTTGGGACACTCTTCAATTACTACGACTGAAATTTATGCTCATTTGAATGTGGATAGTTTGAGGGAAGCAATAAGTAAGTTAAACGTTGAGACGAATGATGTGAAAATAAAACCCCCACTAAATCTCCCACTTGAAAATGGGGAGACTTTTAAAAAGAGTAGTACTCTGAAATTGATTAAGTATAAGGGTTAAATATGGATTTAAGAAATATAGCTAAAGATTATAATGAGGCATTTGGATTTAATGTTATTCCATTGGAAAATAAAGTTCCCAAATTTGAATGGAAGAAATATCAGATTGATGAAATGACAAATGAAAATATTGATAACTTGAATTGGAATCATAAAACAAATGGGATTGGTGCAATATCAGGAGTAAATGAATTAAGGTGTTTAGATTTTGATGCTGTGCAAGATGATAATATTATTTACAAATTTGTTGAGAGGTTAGGTTTTGCAAGGGATTATTCTTGGGTTGTGAAAAGTGGAAGTGGAAAAGGTTATCACATTTGGTTTTTGTGTTGTGATGATGATAATTATTTGGATGGTTTGGGAGGTGAAAAATCATATTACAAGTTTAATTTAAAAGAAAATAATCTTTGTGATCATATTGAACTAAGATGGAAGAATTGTCAAACAGTACTCCCTCCTTCTCTACATCCTAGTGGAAATAAGTATGTGTTTGTTAATTTGGATAATGATGGTTTGCCCAGAGATGAGCCTAGTAATATTTGGATTGGGAAATTGTTGGAAGTAGTAAAAGAGTTGTGTGTGATAGATACTTCGACTCCGCTCAGCATGAAAGACGTAAAACGGAAGACGAAAGATGGTAAAGGAAAAGAGCAAAAGAAATTCAAAGTTTTAAAAGACTACGAAAAAGAGTTACTAAAAAAAGCTTCGCATAAGATCAAAGGTAAAATAGATAACTATGATGATTATATGATGATTGGTTTTGCATTGGCATCTTTAGCAGAAACTGGAAGAAGGTATTTTATAAAAATTAGTTCGGATAATCCTAAATACCCAAAAGATACAGATGATATATTAAATAGGAAATTTGATGGTTTTGTAAATGATTATAGAGGAGATGTAACTTTAGGTAGTTTCTTTGAGATAGCAAAAAAATATGGTTGGGTTAAACCAGTAAAAAGGTTTTGGTATATCTTAAATAATAAAGCTCAATTAAATGTATCGGATTTATTAGAATTATTGGAAGAAGAAGGTTTTGGGAAAATACTAATTGATAAAACTGCTTTATTTGTAAAAGTCACAGAGAACATTGTTAGTGAAGTAAACAGCATAATAATAAAGGACTTTATTTTAGCTTACATCGAAAAAGAAATTAAAAAGAGTAGAACTAAAAAACTTGTTAAAGAAAAAGTCATTTCATCTGCAAGTAGATTGTTTAGTGATGCAACGTTGGAATGCTTGCAAACATTTAATTTGAAATTGCAAAAGGACGCCAAAGATAAATCTTATTTCTATTATAAAAATTGTTTTGTTGAAGTATCAAAAGATAAAACAAATGTAAAACCATATAACGAACTCAATGGTATGGTTTGGGAAAACCAGAGAATGGATAGGAAATTTAGTCGAGGTGATTCCAATACTGTTTTTGCAAAGTTTCTAGTTAACGTTTGTGATGGAGATGATAAAAGATATAATTCATTAGTTACCGCAATTGGATATTTACTTCACAGATACAAAAATCCTACTGTTACAAAAGCAATAATTTTTATTGATGAAATGTTAAGTGAAAATGCTTTTGGTAGGTCAGGGAAAGGCTTGGTAGCAAATGCCATTAAACAAATGAGAAGTTTATTAAAGGAAGATGGAAAGAATTTTAAGTTTGATAATTCTTTCGCTTTCCAAAAAATAACATTAGATACAGAAATTCTTTTTTTTGATGATGTAGATAAAAAATTTCAGTTTGAACGATTATTTAGCATAATTACTGAAGGAATAGATGTTGAAAGAAAGAATAAAAATAAGATCAATATTCCTTTTGAGGATTCACCAAAGATTTTAATTAGCACAAATTATTCAGTCCAAGGTTCTGATGGTTCATCAAAGGACAGGCAATTTGTAGTTGAGTTTGCTGACCATTACAATGACCGACATAAACCGATTGACGAATTTTATAAGAACTTTTTTGTTGAATGGAATGATGAAGAATATCTTCAGTTTGATAATTTTATGATTGAATGCAGTCAATATTATTTAAGGAATGGACTTAAAGAATATGCTTATGTGAATCTAATAAAGAAACAACTTATTGATGAGAGTTGCACTGAATTTGAGGAATATATTAAAGATGTTGAGTTAGGGATTGAACACAATAAAAAAAATCTGTTCAATCAATTTAAGGAAACTTACGAGGACTATTCTAAAATGCGACAAAATACATTTACAAAGTGGACAAAAGTTTATGCTAATTTGTACGATTTGGATGTGCATCAAAGGAAGTCGGGAGCAGAAAGATTTATTGCGTTAACCAAAAAGGGTGTAAAACTGCAAATTGAGTGACAATTGGACTTTTAGAGATTGATAATATTGATTAAGATTGTCCAAAGAGTTACTTATAATCAAACAAAAAACGAATAATTGATTTGGTTTGGACATTTGGACACAAGAAATTGATTAAAGAAAATATAAATTTAATTATTTTCTGTCCGTATAAAAACCATTGACAAGAGATAATATATTTCGTAAGTTTTAAACGTTTCAAAAATAACAAATACTAAAATCAAATTATGACTGAAAAAGATAAGCTAAAAGAAGAGTTCATAATGAACTTTGGTCATGCCTACAAAACTTTTGGGTTAAGTAAATTAATTGGGCATGTTGTTGCTCTACTTATCTTTTCAACTAAACCAGTCTCGTTAGAAGAAATAGCCAAACAATTAAATAGAAGTAAGGG
>Ga0209633_10002149_pt1 | contig 19370 bp, 17 predicted proteins | sample Cruoilmetagenom1_FD_187290 | JGI IMG/M metagenome (GOLD analysis project Ga0209633, IMG submission 187290) | Oil polluted marine microbial communities from Coal Oil Point, Santa Barbara, California, USA - Sample 1 (SPAdes) (version 2) | ecosystem: Environmental > Aquatic > Marine > Oil seeps ... | reverse complement strand
TGGTTTGTTAGGCGCTGTGCTATTGGGTGTTGGTCGCGGTTTCGGTGAAACCATGGCCGTATTGATGGCCACAGGCCATGCCATCAACATACCCACCAGTGTGTTTGACTCGGTACGCGCACTGACTGCGACCATTGCAGCGGAGCTTGGTGAGACCGCTGTAGGTTCACCCCACTACAAGGCATTGTTTACGATTGGCATCTCCCTATTCGTCATTACCTTTATCATTAACCTGGTCGCCGATCTGGTTGTTCGCGGCGTGAAGAAGGGGTGAGCAATATGTTTCAGGCAACCCAGATAAACCGCAAAAACCTTGGCCGGCAAAAGCTATTCCGTATCCTGCTGGGCGGGATGACGGCTTTATTGATCCTGCCGGTCATTCTGATTCTCGGCACTTTAATATACAAAGGCGCCCCGGTAGTTTCTTTTGATTTCCTGTTTTCCAACCCGACCAACGGCATGACTGAGGGCGGAATATTTCCAGCCCTGCTTGGCACCATATTGCTGGTTATCGTCGCCTTGCTGGCATCCGTACCCTTGGGCGTCGCCGCCGCAATCTACCTGAGTGAATATGCACCGGACAACTGGTTCACACGAACGATTAATCTCGCCATCATCAACCTGGCGGGCGTGCCGTCCATCGTTCATGCCCTGTTTGGCCTGGGTGCTTTTGTCATTTTCTTCCGTTTTGGAACCAGTATCCTGGCTGCCAGCCTGACACTGGCCATCATGACACTACCGGTGGTGATCGTTGCAACACGCGAATCACTACAGGCCGTTCCGATGGCTTTCCGGGAAGCGTGCTGGAATATGGGTGCGACTCGCTGGCAGACCATCCGGCGTATCGTGTTGCCCAATGCAGTAACCGGAATATTGACCGGTGTGATACTGGAAGTTTCGAGGACCGCCGGTGAAACGGCCCCGATCATGTTTACCGGCGCGGTTTTCTTCCTTCCATTCCTGCCCCAGGGCGTGTTTGATCAGACCATGGCGCTATCCCTGCACCTGTTCGTTGTTTCAACCCAGGTGCCGGAAATGCCGGAAGCGGTGCCGTATGGTGTCGCACTGGTGCTGATAACGCTGGTCCTGATGATGAACAGTGTATCTATTGCTTTGCGCATGTACCTTCGGGGTAAAAAGAAATGGTAAATGAGGCAACAGGCAGCCAGGCACCGGTGAAGCTGGGTGTGGAAAACCTGTCAATTCACTACGGTAGCGAGGCCGCCCTTGAAGGGGTGTCATTCGATATCCGTGAGCACGAAATTTTCGGCATCATCGGTCCTGCCAATGCGGGTAAAACTTCGTTTTTGAAAGCGATTAACCGTATGGACATGTTCAACCCGGATATGAAGATCGGTGGCAACATCAGCTTCAGTGGCCATGACATCAGCAAGGTGCGCAATGTTTATGGACTGCGCCGCCGTATTGGGGTGGTATTCCCGTTACCGGTCGGACTGCCGCTTTCTGTATATGACAACGTAGCCCTCGCACCCCGCCTGGCTGGCCAAAAGGATAAGGCGGAACTCAATATGATTGTCGAACGCTGTCTGACCAGGGCGGCATTGTGGGACGAGGTAAAAGACCGTCTCGACTCACTGGGCAGCATGTTATCCGGTGGCCAGCAGCAACGTTTGACCATTGCCCGTGCATTGTCACAGGACCCTGAACTCCTGATGCTGGACGAATTCTCCATTGCAGTGGATCCGGTAACCACCATGCGGATCGAGGATGTGCTGAAAGAATTGAAGAGTGAAATGACTATCATCCTGGTGACCAACCTGGTTCAGCAGGCACGGCGCCTGGCGGACAGGACTGCGTTTTTCCTGGAAGGAAAATGCCTGGACGTGGGTATCACCGAGGATCTGTTCACCGGAGAGGTCAGTGACCAGCGAACCCGTGATTACGTTGAAGGGAGGTTTGGCTGATGGATCGAAATAATGGCATAGACAAAAGCCTGGCCATCAGTGCCCGGAATCTGAACCTATGGTATGGCACCTTCCAGGCGTTATTTGATATCGATCTGGACATCAAACAAGGCATGATTACTTCGATGATCGGCCCGTCCGGTTGTGGCAAGAGTACTTTCCTACGCACCATTAACCGCATCAATGAGCGTCTGGATTATGTGAGAATTACCGGTGACATCAATGTGATGGGAGAAAACATCTTTGGTTCCGATGTGGAAATGGTACAGGTTCGTAAACAGGTGGGCATGGTGTTCCAGCGGCCCAACCCGTTACCTATTTCCATTCGGGAGAATATTCTTTTCGGTCATAAAATCCATGGAGGTGGAAAAACTGACCACGCCAACCAGGATGAAATCGTTGAGAGCGCTTTGCAGAAGGTTCTGTTGTGGGACAAGGTCAAGGACAAACTTGATCACAAGGCAACCAGCCTGTCACTGGAAGAGCAACAGAAGTTATGTATAGCCCGGTTACTGCCGGTTAAACCCAGCGTATTGTTGATGGACGAACCCTGCTCAGCCCTTGATCCAAAGGGAACGGAGGCGGTGGAGGAGTTGCTCTGGGATCTGCGTGGTGAATATACTATTCTGATCGTGACTCACAACATGGCCCAGGCCCGCCGAGCCAGTGAGGAATGTATATTCATGTTGATGGGCAAAGTCGTCGAACACCGTGAAACCGGTGCAATGTTCCTGACCCCGAAAAACCAGGAAACCGCCGATTACATCGAGGGGCGCTTCGGTTAAAAAGTGCCCATTACTCTGTATTTAAAGCGTCTTCCAGCGCATCGCATACTGAATTCAGAACCTTGATACGACCGTAACGTTTGTTCTCGTTTTCAACCAGGATCCACTGTGATTTATTGACCGATGTCCTCTGAATCATTTTGTGAGCAGCAAGGGCGTACTCATCCCATCTTTCGCGGTTTCGCCAGTCCTCTTCGACAAGCTTCCAGCGTTTATGCGGTGTTTCCTCGCGGTCTTTGAAGCGCTTTAACTGCTCTTTTTTACTAATATGCATCCAGAACTTACGCAGTACGATGCCATGTTCAAGCAGTTGGTCTTCAAATTCATTGATCTCGGCAAAAGCCCGGCGCCATTCATCATCACCCGCAAATTGTTCGATACGTTCTACCAGTACCCGACCATACCAGCTACGATCAAAAATGGTCATCCTGCCTGCACGTGAGATACAACTCCAGAATCGCCACAGGTAATGATATGAGTGTTCAACGTCTGTCGGTGCAGAAAAGGGATAAACCTTGAAATTTCGTGCATCCAGTGCCTCGGTGATTTGGCGAATGGCACCACCTTTGCCAGCGGCATCCGGGCCTTCAAATACCAGGATGGTAGATAGCTTTTTTTGCACGGCCTGTTGATGAAGGGATGCCAGCCTGGCCTGACAAATGGCCAGTTCTTCACGATATGATTTTTTGTCGAGACTCAGTGAAAGATCCAGCCCATCCATGATCGTTATAGCCTGGCTGCCGGTACTGCTGGCAGGTGGCTGATTGGCCTCTTCTTGCACCTTGGTACGAAATTCGGACAGGTATTTATTCCGGACCTGTTCTTTGATCAGGTGTCGCTCAAGCCTTTCCTGGAGTATTTCGCCAACCCGCAGGCTGCGAAAATAATGATCTTCACCTTCAATGATTTCCCACGGGGCATGGCCGGTATTGGTCTGTGAAATTATCTTTTCTGCCGCTTCGATAAAGCGGTCATACATTTCCCAGTGCTTCCAGTCATCGGGTGACAGGCGCCAGCTTCTTAAGGGGTCATTTTCCAGCAGTTCAAGCCGTTTCTTTTGAACATCATGACTGATGTGCATCCAGAATTTGAGCACCATGGCGCCATCATCTGCCAGTGCTTTTTCAAAAGCATTGATGCGTTCCAGCTCCTTGGAGAACTGATTTTCAGTAGATTTCCCATAAACATAATTGAGTAACGGGATCGAATAGCGACCACTGAGGTAAATCCCGATCTGACCCCTGGGCGGCAGACTTCGCCAGAAGCGCCAGGGAACAGGTCTTTCAGATTCTTCATCTGAAGGTTCGCTGTATGCCTGGGTGACGATCCAGCGTGCATCCATCCATTTATTGAGCAGATTGGTTGAAGTGCCTTTTCCCGCACCGCGCACACCGGCAAAATCCAGGATGACTGGAAACTTGCCTTCGGTTCTCAGACGCTGTTGCAGGGCAAGAAGATCCTCGCGCAGGATCAGTTCCCTTTGCTTGAATTCACTCTTGGATACCCGTTGTCCTAATTCTGCAGTTTGGAACATGGATGTTTCACCTGGTTGGTTTTGGGACAAGATAACACAATGATCTAATTACTCCAGCACCAATACCAGGGTTAATAACGTAGCAGAGGGTGCGTAAATGGTACGCACCCTCTACTGCCTATCTATTACTTATGTGAATTCAGCTTTTCTCAGGTCGCTGTGTACGTCTTTCATCCCGCCGTTCCTGACGATCCATCGCCATGGTTGCAAGTTCATCGCGTTGCTCCGGTGTCAGCTGGCCATAGACTTGTGATAAGGCCCGACTGGTAATCATCATGCGTTCAGCTGCAAAATCCCCTTCCTGCACGGCCAATGCCGCGATGGCGCTTTCATCGTATACATCGGCTTTAATCAGCTCCCGCAATTGAAGATGAACGGCTCTCGTTTTCTGCATAACGGGACTCGTTTCTGTTTTCAGACCTTGCATGATTGCCCTGACGTTTTCCCTTTGTTCATCTTCCAGATCAAGGCGTCTTATTCCGCGCATTAATTGGTCAACCATCGGTGAGCCCTGCATTCCACGTTGGGAGCGTTGCCCCTTGTTGTCAGGGTTGCCCGAAAAATCCTGTGCCAGTGCCATACCTGAGACTGTCAGCAGGAGTGAAGTAATAATCGTGATGCTTATCTTGTTCATGTGTTTTTCCTGTCTTCATTGAGTGGTGATGCTTGCGGTCTATTTGACACTATTTCTTTGTCGTCTTGGGTTAATCTTGTGTAAAGAAAGGTAAAGTCACAACATAGTCACCCCTTTTGGTTAAAATCAGGGCTGGGAACTATTCGGGAAACAGATGCCACCAACCATACTCATAGCGGATGACGATACGGAACTGTGCGAGCTGTTGCGTGAATATCTCGGCCTGGAAGGCTTTGAGGTAAGGCTGGCATTTGATGGTGAGCAGGCGCTGGCTGAGTCCCGGCGACCAGGTGTGGATGCCATGGTGCTCGATATCATGATGCCGCGTATGAATGGCATTGATGTGTTGCGAAATCTGCGTAAGGAATCCGAGTTGCCGGTGATCATGTTAACTGCCCGAGGTGATGACCTTGATCGCATTATCGGTCTGGAACTGGGTGCCGATGACTACCTGGCCAAACCCGCCAATCCACGCGAATTGCTGGCACGTATCCGTGCAATTTTGCGACGCTCCAATACCCAATCAACGGTGGCGGTACTTGAAGTTGGCGACCTGGTGCTGAACCAGGCCCGACGTGAACTACATCGCGACGACAAGCTGATCGAGCTGACCAGCACTGAATTCAGTATTTTGCAGATGTTGCTGCAGCGCAGCGGTGACATTGTCGAGAAAAAGGATTTGTACCTGGCAGCGTTGGGTCGTGAGCCGGTGGCCTATGACCGCAGCATCGATATGCATGTGAGCAACCTGCGCAGAAAGCTGGGGTTGGCTATGGACGGTACCGAGCGAATTGAGACCATCCGTGGCATCGGTTACCAATACCGATTTGGGGAGACTGGCTAATGCCACGCCTGTTCTGGAAGCTGTTTTTCGCACTGTGGCTGAGCATCATGGCCTTTGCTGTCGTGATGAGCTGGATCAACCAGACGGTTATTTTGCAAAATATGGTTGAAGAACCCGGGAATGGGTATGACGTTAATTTGCGTCGCTTCAAGGCCAGGCTGGCGCGTGACCTGGGTGAGGGTGGAGAGCAACAGCTAATACACAGCTTGCGCAATTTGCCCCGGGGAATGCGCAATAACATTTTTATACTGGACGCGGACGGTAACGAGTTGCTGGGTCGTGAACATGTGATAAAAAGGCTGAGACAGGACCGGATAAAAGTTTCCAGACGGCAAGTGGAGAGCGCCGACGGCCAGTCTTATACCTTGATCAGCACTGGCCGGAAACCACCACGTGCACTGCTCGCCCCCGGCCCGCAAGGGGTAGGGATGCGCCTGGGGGTGGCGGCTATTATCAGTGCCCTGGTCAGCTTGTTGCTGGCCCGTTACCTGGCGGCACCACTGGGACAATTGAGTCGGGCAAGCCGACAACTGGCTACCGGCGACCTGACTGTCAGGGTTGGTACACCGCTGGCTGAACGAAAAGATGAGTTTGGACAACTTGCCATGGACATGGATGAGATGGCAGGGCGTTTGCAGGTATCACAACAGGCCAACCAGCGCCTGTTACGGGATGTGAGTCACGAGTTGCGTTCGCCATTAGCCAGGCTGCGTGTGGCACTTGAAATTGCCCGGAGCAAGGATCAAAACCAGGTTGTTGAAGAGCTTGACCGGATAGAACTTGAAAGTGAAAGGCTTGAGAAGCTCATTGACGAGGTTCTGGGTTTGTTGCGTGAGTCAACAACGTCGCAGGAATTGAAAATGCAGCGCTTTGACCTGGCTGAATTATTGCAGGACCTGGTGGAAACGGTGAATTATGAGATTGCCGAAGGCCGTGAGCCAATCGGATTGCAACTGGAATCAACCTTGCTGCTGGATGCTGACCGGGAACTACTCTGGCGTGTATTTGAAAACCTGCTGCGTAATGCCCTGATCCATTCCGGTGGTTCTGAAGGCATCCACGTGTCAGCCAACCAGGTTTCCAGTAAAGAAATTCTGGTCTGCGTCCTGGATTCAGGACCGGGTATCGCAGAAACACATATCAAGCGTATATTTGAACCCTTTTACCGTGTTGACGAGGCGCGCGACAGAAATTCGGGCGGCCACGGCCTCGGCATGGCGATTGCCGCCTCTGCAGTAAGGCGTCATGGCGGCAGGATTTCAGCATCAAACCGTCAGGTTGGCGGCCTGGAAGTGAAAGTGGTTCTACCAGTTAATCAAAAGCCAAATTCAAGCACGTGAAAACGGGAAAGCGGTCACCTCGCTAATTGATTCAGCATCACACAGGTTCATCAGTAATCGATCTACACCCAGGGCGATGCCGGCGCATTCCGGCAGACCGTGTTCCAGTGCGGCGACCAGGTGATGGTCTATCTCGCATATAACTTCGCCGCGTTTTTCGCGCTGTGTGTTTTCATCTTCAAAGCGTTGTGTTTGTTCGCTGGCATTGGTTAGTTCCTGGTAGCCATTGGCCAGTTCAGTGCGTCCGAGGTAAAGTTCAAAACGTTCTGCCAGCGGTGGTATCCCGGGACGAATCCTGGCCAGTGCCGCCTGTTCGGCGGGGAAGTCGTAGATAAAAATCAAAGTTTTTTCCGGCAAGGCTGGCTGGATTACAAGGCTGATCAGCAGATCCAGCCATTGCCGGCGTTCCAGTTTTATATCAGTGAAACCGTGCTTTTTCGCAGCGGCCGAGAGTTCCTCTTTATCTGCGGTGAACGGGTCGAGGTCAAGATGGTCCAGAAAAAGCTGCCTGTAACCAAGTCTCTGTTCCGGCCACTGATCAAATTTACCATGTCCACAAAACCTGACAAAATCGGCAACTTCATCCATCAGTTGGTGATAACTGAAACCTGTCCGGTACCATTCAAGCATTGTGAACTCGGGATTATGAAAGCGGCCTGATTCACCGGCACGGAATACCCGGCCGAGCTCAAATATATCTCCGCTGGCGGCAGCCAGTAAACGTTTGAGGGGGAATTCAGGTGATGTTCGCAGGTAGCCACCGGTATCGGTCCGGATGGACTGGATTTCAGGATCGGTATTGCCAGCCATGGAGATCAACGGCGTTTCAACTTCTAAAACATCCCGGTCTGAAAAATAGGCGCGTATGTCCTGCAGTAAACGCGCCCGTGCTTTCAATCGCTCAAGTGAGGCAGTGGGTCGCCATTCAGCCATCAGGGTATGCAATCTGCAGATCCAAACCAGCCGTTCGCAGCGCCTGCTGTTCATATTCAAGATCAGCGATGGTCAGGGGGTGCGCTTCCATCCAGTGTCCTGGTAATTCCAGGTGAACGGTTGTTTTAACCAATTTGATACGGAAAGCGGGGATGGCTTCATCTTCCCTGGTACGGCAGAAAATCCAGGCAAGGCGTATACACAGCAGCGTAATGCGTAATGGTTTGTACAGACGCTTTGGCAGTCTTGCCGCGTAATTTTCAGGTATGTCCCGTCGCTGGAAACCTACCAGTGCGGCCAGAAAAAGCTGCTCCTGGTGCGAAAAGCCAGCCATGTCCGATGCCTCAACCAGGTAAGCTGAATGTTGGTGGTAGCTGTTGTGGGATAAAGCCAGCCCCGTTTCGTGTAATTCAGTAGCCCACGTCAATAAGGTCCGGTGTGGGTGGGAAATTGGCTGATCGGGCGATAACTGATCAAATATTTCCAGTGCTGTTCTGCGTACTCGTTCCACTTGCGCGGGGTCAACTGCAAAGCGGGACATCAGCGCTTTAACAGCCTTGTCTCTCGGGTCCCGGTGTTCAAGCCGACCCAGCATGTCATGCAACAGGCCTTCTCTCAGGGCAAAGGGCGAAACTAGCAACTCATCAATATGTAAGGCCTTGAAGCAGGCAAGCAGGATGGCAAGACCACCAATAATTACGGGCTGGCGGCGTTCGCTCAGGCCATCGATTTCGACATCCGAAATCGTATTGAATGACAGTACTTTTTGTTTGAGTTTTTCCAATGCCCTGGATGTAATGCCTTTTTTGCACCAGCCATTGGCTTCGCACATCGAGGCTGCAGAGCGTATGGTTCCAGAGGATCCAATGGCAGTCTGCCAGCCGGCTTTGCGGTAGACGGATTGTATCTCCTGTAACTCAGCCGCCACCGCACGCTGGGCTCTTTTCAGGGCTTTTTCAGTTATTTTTCCATTTGCAAAAAACCGGTTGGTTACCGAGACACAACCAAACTGCAGGCTTTCCATTTCAACAGGATCAAAATGCTCGCCGATTATCAACTCGGTGCTGCCGCCACCAATATCCATGACCAACTGCTTTTGCTGATCGCCGGCTACCCATTGGGTGACACCGAGGTAGACAAGGCGGGCTTCCTCGCGACCTGCAATGATGTCTATCGGGCATTCCAGGGCGGTCTCCGCTGCAAGCAGAAATTCATCGGCGTGTTTCAGGCGTCGAAATGTCTGTGTGCCGGCCGCGCGAATATTCTTTGCGGGGATACCCCGCAGACGCTGGCCAAAGCGGGAAAGACAGTCCAGCGCACGTTGCTGGACCAGGGGGTCGAGATTGCCTTCTTTATCCAGCCCGCCGCCCAGCCGGACCATCTCCTTGATGCGGTCGAGGACACGTAATTCACCATGTTCACGCCGCGCAACCAGCATGTGAAAGCTGTTGCTTCCCAGGTCTATTGCGGCATAGGTTTCCAGTTGGGGGTCAGGTTTCACAGTTTAATTATAAGGCCTTATAAGGCTAATAACCCTACTTGTTACCAGTGGAATTGTGCTCTTAGCTGGATAATTGTCGGACTTTCATCACCCGCATAGTCGTCGGTCCTGACAAATATCAGGTTAGCCATCACCCGGAACTGGTTGGCAGGCGCGTACCAGTTAACAGCCAGCGACAGGTTTTTCTGTTCACCGCCCGTGATAGCCTGATCATTCAGGTCAACCTGTGAGAACCGAACAGCGGCTTCCCATGCCCCACGGGGGTTCTCAGGCCGGACCCGGACAAATTTGCCCTGGGTATATTTGAATGTTTCGCCGGTCAGTATCCAACTTGCCTGGACATAATATCCCTTGAAAACAGGATTATCTTCGGATGTCCGGAACCACTTGGCACGAAAGAATTCCCCTCGGAACATAAAAGAGTCTTTTGCACCGGCCACTTCAAGCGCGGAAATTCGTTGCTCGTTAATATCTTCGTAAATTCCTGTGTCCACAAGTCTCTCATCGGTAACCCGTGACTCGGGATGAGAGAAAAAGCGTGTTTTTCGACTCATGTTCTCGGCCACATATGATGCGCCGATGTGAAACACGCTGAACCGGCTACGGGCAGGGTTGAGATATAAACGGCTGGCATAACCGGAGTCACCAATACTGCCGTTCAAATCGGGGCCAAAAAGGGTCACATGCAGTCCGCCCTTTTTCTTATGCAAGTCCCACCCCAATGCCAGTCTGCGACCCAGGCCAAAGGCTTCGGCCGGCAGCGGTTCTTCCATAAAGGTTCTTGAAATTCTTGAAGTCTGATTGACGAGTGTTTGTGCAACCCGCTGATTACCTGCGGTGAAAAGGCCATATTTTTTATGGCGATAGCGCACATACAGATCTGCGAAATTGCTGTCCCCATCGGTTAGATCTATTTCTGCCTTGAGAGATATATTGTGTTTGAGTGCCTGGGCCAATCCGGCACGCAGGCTTCGAAGCCTGAACCCCGAATCACTTTTTGTTACACCGGATGAGTAGTGTGCGTAATCAAGTTCCGTCCGGCCGAAAAATATGAGCCCCCTGTCACGGATAAAGGGCACCCTTTCAGGAACGGATTGCAGATAGCCGGGTATTGATTTGAAGTAGTCGAGAATTGATTTTTTTTGACCTGCGGGTTCAGTAGGAGCCTCGGTCTGGAGGTCCAGTTTATCGTCCGTGGCATCCGGCAGTTCTGGCTCAGTGGTTAGGTTTTCCGTTTCTTCCTGCTTTAAGTCCTCAGACGATTTGGCATCTTCCTGGAGGGTCTCCAGGTTTTCGTGTATGGATTCACGCAGGTCACTGGAAGCTTCAATTTGTTCAGATTTAAGTTTCTCTGCTTTCTGATCAGCGGCCACATCTGTTGGGTCCTGTGCCTGCACTGGACCAACTGCCGCGAGCAGCATCAATAGAGCAGGCAGACACATTTTTTTATGAGGTGAGCAAATCATTCATTGAAGCGTTTGAAAGTTTGGAAAACCATGAGGGCGTATCTTAAATCAAAACGGGCCCGATTGGGCCCGTCTTGTTTGCTACCGGAACATTATCCGGCTATGAGCGGATTACAATTATTTGTATTTAAAAGCCAGGTCCAGTTGTAAGCGATTAAAGTCAATCGGATCACCCGATTTGAGTCCGGCATCATTGATGAAGTAAGTGAATTTGGCAGCCAGGCCCTTGGCCAGACCATAACTGGCCTTGAACACGTGGCCCTCGGCATCGGTACCACCGCCGCCGAAGTCGGAATCAACCAGCAGGCCCAGGGCGGCATCGGCTTCAAGGTGCTTGTACATGTAACCGATATCCCAATCATGCAATTTGGATGTCTTGCCATATTTGAACCCGTACGACCAGGCGACATCATTGTCGTCGACAGCCTGGTTCTGAACATAGGTGCCATACACGAGTAACGGACGATCAAAAAGGCTGAAGTTCATTCCTGCAAACAGTTCTATTTCCTCGTAATCATAAAGGTAGGTGTTGGTGACAGGGTCAAAGCTGTTACCGAAAAAGTCGTCTTCATCACCGAAGAAAGAGTGGAGACCTGCGGTATCGAATACATAATAACCAACACCTGCGACCAGTTTCATGTCGTCGCCGATATCTATCTTGATACCCGCCTGTGTTGTGTAAGCGAATGATTCTTCCTTCTTGCTGTCACTTTCAATCCACGTACCCATGGCATTGACAAAGAATAGATTGTTGGCCCAGGAGAGGCCGATACCTTCAGGCCGCCAGTCGCTATCCCAAAGCAGGGCGTTTCTGCCGCTATCAATCAGGTAGTTTTTAAATTTACCACCTACGATATGGGTGTTTTTCAAACCATCCCAGTCGAAATAGGCCAGGTCCAGGTTAAGGCCCTTGGTTGAGCCACCTCCGCCCAGGGTCTGGTTTGAAGAAACCGGATCTTCGCCGCCGCTGGCTACACCAAGTCCAACTTCGATGGTGGGTGTAACGTCGGCAACCAGGTGTGCCCTGGCGCGGATCCGGTTACGGTCGCGATCCGGCTGGCCTTCAACATCGAAAGTCTCGTAACGATAGCGGAAGTCACCTTTCCAGCGGATGGTATCGGTCCAATTGGTTTCTTCCGCCTGTTGTTTAACTTCAGCTGCGACCGCATCGGTCTTGTCACTGACTTCAGCGACGGTTACGGCAGTTTGCTGGGTATTTTTTACCAGTTCCATATTGGCATCTGTCAATTCGCGGTTTTCGGCTTCAAGCCGGTTCAGTCGTTCACTCAAAGCCTGCAGCTGGGCACGCATGGTGGCCAGATCTTCGTCTGAGGCCGCTTGTGAGGCTACTGGCAGTGCCAGCATAAAGGCACATATAAGAGTTGTAATTCGGGTTGACATTCGTTTTTGAGATGCCATGACAGTTCCTCCTGTTGATTTTCAGGATCATCGTATAGGCCTTAAATGACAGTTCTGTTACAGGAGCTTGTTTTTTTAAGCTTGCCGCTCGAGGGGGAAAATACAACGGAATTCACTGCCGTTGCCCAGCTTGCTGGATATTTCAAGCTGGGCCTGGTGTGAGTTCAGGACGTGCTTAACGATGGCCAGGCCCAGTCCGGTCCCGCCGGTTTGACGGGCACGGTCACTGCCGACGCGGTAGAATCGTTCCGTGATCCTTGGAATATCCTTTTGGGGAATACCTATTCCACTATCTTTGACGCTGAGCACAAGTCCTTCATCGGTTGCTTGCCAGCAAACCTCGATTTTCCCGCCAGCGGGCGTGTAGTTTACTGCGTTGATGAGCAGGTTCTGGAAAGCACTTCTCAAATCAACATCGCTACCATTCATTTTGAGACCAGGCTGGATTTCAAACAAAAGTTCATGCTCACCTTTACCGTATTCTTCAGCCTGTTCTTTGAGTTGGATCAGCATGGCTGGCATATCAACCCTGGTAGCATCACTTCTAATTTCTGCGTCCTGCAACCTGGAGAGTTCCAGCAGGTCATCCAGCAGCGCGTGCATCTGCCTGGCTTGCTTTAACATACTGTGGACGGTTTTTGGATCCAGCTTGTCGGGCTGATCCTGCAATAACTCCAGGTAACCCAATAGAACCGTTAACGGGGTTCGCATTTCGTGGGAAATATTGGCGATGAAATCACGCCGGATCCGATCCAGGCTTTCGACATCGGTAATATCCCTGAAGATCAGCAATCGCTGGTCTTTTCCAAATCTGGTCACACTGATCTGGAGTGGAGTGTTGTTATCAACAGGGCAGGGGATTTCAAGTTTGCTGTGCACTGTGTCCTGTACCGCTAGCCAGTTGGCAAAACCCGGCTGAGGAATTAGCCTGGTGATCGCCTGTCCCTGATCTGCGGGTGTTTTGAGGTTAAGCAGCTGTTTTGCAGGGTCATTAAACCAGGTAATAATGTCATTTCTGTCAATGGCCAGGGCGGCGTCAGGGATGGCACCTGCCATAGCCTGTAGATCATCAATAAGGTCCTGGTAGTGCCGCTGTTGTTCTTCATTCTGTTTCTGCAGGGAACTGCTACGGTTAAACATACCTGACGTCAGGCGGAAAAATTTGTGTTTCCAATCGCTCTGGCGCATGGCTTCAGATGTTTTCCACCATGAACCGATAGCCATGGCCGCGAACTGTCTGAACATATTTGTCCAGCTTCGCTCCTGCAAGTAACTTCCTCAGCCGCCTGATATGAACGTCTACGGTGCGTTCCTCCAGGTATGTGTTGGTTCCCCAAACATGATCCAGTAATTGCCCACGGCTGAAAGACCTGCCATTGTGGGTCATGAAAAATTCGAGTAAGCGGTATTCGGTCGGTCCGATGTGAACCGGCTCTTCGTTGAAATAAACCTGTCTTGAAACTGAATCGATGGTGATCTGACCCATTTTGATTTTTCCGTCAACATCACCGGGTGATGCCCTGCGCAAAACTGCCTGGATCCTCGCAACCAGTTCTCTCGGGGAAAAGGGTTTGATAATGTAGTCATCCGTGCCTGCATTCAAACCGGCCACTTTATCGTCCTCGCTGACCTTGGCTGTCAGCATGATGATAGGGATTTCAGCAGTTTGAGAATTTCTCCTTAAACGGCGGGTAAGATCCAGACCACTGATCCCGGGCATCATCCAGTCGAGCAAAAGGATATCAGGTGTTTTTTCACTGATTTTGTTCAGTGCTTCAAGGCCGTCAGCAGCACAGCGTACTTCCATGCCCGATCTGCTGAGCGCAAAGCGGATCATCTCTCTTATGGCTGACTCGTCATCAACTACCAATACGCTGATTTGTTTTTCGGTCACAAGCTTTCCTGAGTTTAGATTGGAGGATATGAATGTCCACTCTGCCGACCCGCTTATTATAAGGCGCTATGTGACAAATTGATGACATTGTTGTACCGGTATAGCAGGAGAGGCTATCAGTCGTTGCGGGCCTGTTCGTTGGTTTCGCCTGACTCGATGCGTAATTCCATCAGTCTTGCGCTGACCCTGGCACGTTGATAGTAATCAAGGTCCGATTGTCTCGTCAGTCTCTCCAGTTGGGTGATCGCTTCCTCGGTACCACCGCGTTGATAATACGATTCTGCAATTGCTTCGGTCGCCCGGACTTCATCGCCGGCAATATTGGCGGCTTGCGCGTAAAGCGCATAAAGAGCGGGATCATTTTCCCCCTTAACAAGCTGCTGTCTCAATACCACGCTCGCAGTTTCAGCCAGTTCGGGTCTGTTTTGTTCTAACAGTGCCCGGCCATACTCAATTGCAATCGCCTTGTTACCCGGGAAGCTATGGTATAGATCGGAGAGGGCACTGATGGCCAGGTCATGCTGGCCTTTTTTTAAGTGCAGGTCTGCCATTTGCAGTTGAAATGCCAGCCTTGAGGGTTCTTTTTCCAACAGGTCGCTGAGTATGGCGCCGGCCTTGTCGTATTCCGCGTTTCTTTGTCTCGATATGGCAAGGCCATAAAGATTGCCGTTTTTCCTTGCATCCGTGAGCGGTTTATCCAGTTCGGTTTTAAAGTGCTTGATGGCCTTGCCCGGATCTTTCTCAAGCAGCGCCCGAAGCCTGGCTTGTACGATGTAAAACTGCCTGCCTTCGGCTGCTTCCACCGGGGGCAGGTTCTGAATACGGCTTTCAGCCTCGGCAATGCGGTTGACTGACACTGGATGTGTACGCAAGAACTCAGGCGGACCTTCACCATTCGCGCGGCTGGTCTGACCCATCTTGGAGAAGAAATCGGCCATGCCCTGCGGGTCGTAACCAGCGGCAGCCAGTGTCCTGATACCGACCCGGTCCGCTTCGACTTCATTATGCCGGGTGAAATTGATCTGGGCCTGGGCCGCTGCTGCCTGTGCACCCATGACTGCACCGGTGATGACCTGACCATCGCCACCACTGGCAAGGATCAAACCCATCATGGCCAGCATGGCGATAATATTCATGGTCTTGCCTTTTTCAAAGGCCCGGTACATATGAAGTTGGGTGACGTGGGCGATTTCATGTGATAACACACCGGCCACCTCATCCTGCGTATCTGCCAGCAGAATGAGTCCGCTGTGCAGGGCAATCACCCCGCCGGGAGCTGCAAAGGCATTGACTACATCCTGATCAAGCACGACGAAGCTAAATGCCGCCTCCGGCTGGTCGCTGCGAGAGACCAGGTTAAATCCCATGTCTGAAAAGAAATCATTGATCAGCGGGTCTTCGATCAGCAATTCATAAGCCCGCATCTGGCGAATAAGGCTTTCCGCATACTCCCGTTCTTCGGCATTTGAAAGCACATTGCTGGCAGAATTGCCCAACTCGGGTAAATTTACCCGACCCGTCTGTGCAATGCTGGACAGGCTAATAGCTGCTATCAGTGCCGCGACCAGAATTTGCGTCAATAACCTATGTTTTTGCTTGACCGGAACCATGCTTTCCCTGAGACTGACAGCGTTGAAATTGAGACACTAACCATGCTCATTTGTTCGCCGAATTGAACCTAGTTTATCGTGAATTTCCAGATAATGAAGCACTGATTTATTTAACGAATTGATCAAGGGTCAATCATTGCCCCTTAAAGCGCAGTCTGATTGCGCCCCCATTGAGGTGAGCTGTAAATACCATGCAGATTAAAATGTACACCAAAGGTTATTGCTCGTTTTGCTATGCGGCCAAAAACCTGTTGGCCAAACGTGGCCTTACATATGAGGAAATATCTCTATCGGACAACCCGTCGATAGAGCAGGAAATGCGAAAGCTGACCGGCGGCAGGACAGTTCCACAAATTGTGATCGATGGCCGGCCTATTGGTGGTTACACGGAACTTGTTGAGTTGGACATGGACGGCGAGCTTGAAAGCTGATCATTTTTCGGACTGAAAACCCGGTGTTGCTTTACTGCAACGCCGTCGGGCCGAGGCTAGCTGGCATTGCACTTTTTAATAAATGTCGTACAATACTATTAATCCATATCTTCTTACGATAAAACAGGGTGTTACCCTGTATTTATAATTTCAAATTCGAGCTATTTTCTTATTTCCCCAACCAGACTGTTTTACATTGACTTATTGTTGTTTTCCTGCCATATTCCTGCATAATTGCATATACGTGTAAGCAGGGTTTAAACACTGGAAATGAAGTATCGGTTTTTGACAGCGTTATTGTTAGTGGCGGGTTTGGTCCCGGCGCTTTCTGCTGCGCCTGTTTCAGGTCTGCCAATGACCGGTTTTAGTGCCGGTGGCACAGGCCTGACGCCGTTTTATGTTCTGGGTTTTGAGTTAGGACCCTGGCAGGATTATCTCGCGCGTGAGTTAACTCCAAACTACCTGTTGGATATGGAATCAGAACCGTTACATATTTCGTGGCTTGGTGAACAGTCCGTAGTCATTCTGCCATTTTTTGCACAGCAATTGCTGGGTGAGCCGGAAACATATCTCAAACTTGAGGTTAACTGGCAATACTCGGACGAACTGGCAATGAACAGTTTCGATCCAGTCATGAGTTCCGGTACGCTCGGTCTAGAGCGCAGACTGGTATCACCAGGTTTGCTGCACCGTTTGAATGATAGCCAGATGGTTGGTGTCTCAGCGGTATTTGTAACCCAGAGCTATGGCGTTTCACGTCTTGGCATGCAGTCATATAACCAGTCGCTACCGACCAATTTACGCTCGACCATTTATGATCCTTACCAGGAAACCGGCTACGGTGCCGGTGTCAACCTGGCACTGAGCAGCGAAATTTCTGACGGCGTTACGCTGGATGCCGGCTTTCAGTCACGTATCAATATGAACGAGTTTGCCAACTACCGCGGCGTATATTCCCAACCGGCGGATCTGGATATCCCGGCCCGTGCCCGACTTGGGCTTGCTTTCCAGGCCAGTGACAAGTCATGGTTGAATGTTTCGGTAGAAAGGGTGCTTTACAGCGAGGTTGGTGCATTTGCCAGCCAGAATCTGCCGGGTCGTTTTCTTTCCTTGCTGGGTGACTCAACCAGCCCGTCCTTTTCCTGGGATGATCTGACTGTCTATTCAGTTGGCTGGGCCTGGGCCGACAATAAAGGTACTTCCTGGCATGTGGATTTCAGTTCACGTTCCCAGCCGTCACCGAGCTCAAGAATACTGAGCCAGGCAATTGATGCTGACTTGGCACAAAATGCCATGACGATTGGTTACAGCCGTCGTATGAGTATGACTTCCCGCTTTAATGTTAACGCTGCTTACGCACCGGCCGAGTATGCTTTTGGCGGAAATGTGCTGGGCGTCACCACTGATCAACTGAGCCAGGATTTTGAACTTGAAGCATTCTGGACCTGGGATTTCTGAGGCGGTTTCACTTCGCCATTCGGCCAGACATTCATCACTTACCCGGTATGTCCGGTATCTCTGATCATTTACCCCATGGTTATCCTTTATGAACCTGCTGACATCGTGGTTTAGACGTACCTTCGCCGATCCCCAGGTTGTTATCCTTGGTATCGTACTTGTTGTTGGCTTTTTGGTGGTCGTTGGCCTGGGGCGAATGCTGGCACCGGTTTTTGCCAGCATAGTGATTGCCTATCTCCTGGAAGCAGCGGTAGTACAATTACAGCGGACAGGGTTACCAAGGCTTGTATCTGTCACGCTGATTTTCCTGCTCTTCCTCACCAGTCTTTTCTTCCTGTTATTTGGCCTGGTGCCCATGTTAACCCGTCAGCTAACTCAGTTGGTGCAACAAATCCCCAATTACATTAGCCAGGGACAGGATCTGTTACTGCAGTTACCCCAACGTTACCCGCAAATGGTTTCAGAAGAACAGGTGCAGCACCTGATTAATAGCGTGGGCAATGAACTGGCGGCTGCAGGGCAACAATTTTTAACATGGTCACTGACATCGGTTGGCAACGTGGTTGGCCTGCTGGTCTTACTGGTATTAATTCCGGTGCTGGTATTTTTCCTGCTCAAGGACAAACGCCTGTTGATTGACTGGTTCAAAGGCTACCTGCCAACAGATCGCCACCTGGTGTCGACGGTATGGGCCGATGTCGAGGCGCAGATTGCCAATTACGTGCGTGGCAAGGCTGGAGAAATTGTCATTGTTGGCGCCGTGAGCTACGTAACGTTCATTTCATTGGGACTGCAGTATTCAGCCTTGCTGGCAACCATGGTTGGTTTTTCCGTGCTGATTCCCTATATCGGTGCCGCAGTTGTCACTATCCCCATTGCATTTGTGGCTTATTTCCAATGGGGCTGGGGATGGGATTTTGGCCAGGTCATCATTGCCTACGCTATTATCCAGGCGCTGGATGGCAACGTACTTGTGCCACTACTTTTCTCCGAAGCACTGAACCTGCACCCGGTTGCCATCATTGTTGCAATCCTGGTTTTTGGTGGTTTGTGGGGCTTCTGGGGCATATTCTTTGCAATCCCATTGGCCACGGTGGTACAGGCTGTATTAAAGGCCTGGCCACGGGCTGGAAAGGACGAGGGCCCACAGAAAGAGACTTCCGAAGAAATGGATACCGAACCCGCCTGAAAGCAAGTCGGTCAATGACAGGTCTTGTCTTTGATAATTAAACGGGAAGAGTCATGAATAATAAAATTTTACTTATCTTGTTTGTATGTGCTTCTTTCGTAAGTTATGCCGTCACCGCAGAAACAAACCGGCCCGGTAATCCGCGCGGATATAGCCCTGATGTCTTGCTGGAAGTATTCAAACTGACCCAGGCCGACAGCGATGTGCCATTTGATTCATTGATGCAGGCTTGTCCGGCACGTGACTGCATTCCTTCAATCGACCAGCCGGTTTTTGTATCGGCCGCTGAAGTTGGATACCTGCGTGATGATGATCTGGTTATGACGCTAACCCATAACGGCATAACCCGGGCCTATCCAACCCGTATTCTTGATCATCACGAGATCGTCAATGATATGTTCGGCCCT
>Ga0209633_10002148_pt1 | contig 19371 bp, 17 predicted proteins | sample Cruoilmetagenom1_FD_187290 | JGI IMG/M metagenome (GOLD analysis project Ga0209633, IMG submission 187290) | Oil polluted marine microbial communities from Coal Oil Point, Santa Barbara, California, USA - Sample 1 (SPAdes) (version 2) | ecosystem: Environmental > Aquatic > Marine > Oil seeps ... | reverse complement strand
AAAAATATAAATTATGCTTAACAAAACTGTTGAATTCATTAATGGCCATTTCGTTGACAAAGAAAATGGCAGTCGTATTGTTTAAAAAAACGGAGCCACCTATGTATTGGTTGGCGATGAGATGAATCTTGTTGAAGAAGACCCTTTAAACAAGCCTCACTACGTTTTTTTATCGGAAGAAAAAATGCTTGAAAAGGTGGAGAATTCCCCAAAAATCAAGACTGCAAATTTTTTAAGAATTGCTACGGCTGGTCAGCGTTTTGTTTTTAGAGTTGGGCTTGGAATACGTTCAGGAACAGGAAAAAATGATAAGGAATTTATTTTCTCAGCTATAATCAATGAAGATTTATATACATATTCAAATGATCAAGCAAAAATAAAATGGAGATTGTTTAATTGTAAAGCCACGGTTGACCTTTGTTTGAGTGGCAATCTGAATATGTATGAACCGATACACGCTTATTCAATCAACGATGCTTTTAGCAAGACAATAGCTTTCTATTTTCCATTAAACCGTAAAAGTTCAGGAAATGCACAAACGGAATTTTATCAATGGGATGGCTCTATGCCAATTGAAATATTTAATGCTTACAAAAAGTTTTCTAAAAATAGGAACATCAAAGAAATTATTAAATCCCAAATAAAAAGAACTAATGTAGGTTAAATTGATTAACACAAAACATACAGAAAATATCAAAATATTTTCAGTTTAAATGTACAATGAGAATTCTGTATTAATCCTCTAAAATCATAGAGAGTTCTAACCATCTTTCTTCTTTGATTTCCAGTTGATTGATAATTTCTTTTAGTTCGTTAGAAAGGGTATCAACTTCTTCCATTTTTAAATTTTCTTGGTTGAATTGCGTTTCAATACTGATTTTTTGGGCGTTTAAACTTTCTATATCTTTTTCTAATTGGTCAAATTCTCTTTGCTGATTGAAGTTGAGTTTGGTCGGATTAGAAGTTTTTTTGGATTTTGTTTTTTTTGTTTTTTCAACGGATTCTTTTTCCTTTGAATCTTCATAAGTGCGATAATCTGAGTAATTCCCCGGAAAATCTTCTATATAGCCGTTGCCTCTAAAAACAAATAAATGATCGACAATCTTGTCCATAAAATAACGGTCATGCGATACAACAATTAGGTTTCCAGGAAAATCGAGTAAGAAATTTTCTAGGATATTTAACGTAACAATATCCAAGTCATTTGTAGGTTCATCTAAAATTAAAAAATTTGGATTTTGAATTAAGACCGTACAGAGAAATAATCTTTTTAATTCGCCTCCAGATAATTTTTCAACAAAATCATATTGTTTTTTTCTGTCGAATAAAAATCGTTCTAATAAGGCGCCGGCAGATATTTGTCCACCGTTGACCAAGGGGATATATTCGCCGTATTCTTGAATGACTTCAATGACTTTTTGTTCTTTTTTGATATGAATACCACTTTGTTTGTAGTAGCCAAATTTTATGGTTTCACCCAATGAAATATCTCCCGAATCAATTTTTATATCTTGGGTTAGAATATTTAAAAAGGTCGATTTTCCGGTGCCATTTTTTCCAATAATACCAATGCGTTCGCCACGTTTAAAAACATAATTAAATCGGTCTAAAATTTTAAGATTACCAAATGATTTTGAAATATCTTTCATTTCCAAAATCTTTTTGCCCATACGTTCCATATTAATCTCCAATTGTACTTGGTGATTGTTTCGTCTTTGTAAGGCTTTTTCTTTGATTACTTGAAAATCGTCAATACGAGATTTTGATTTGGTTGTACGTGCCTTGGGTTGCCTGCGCATCCATTCAAGTTCTTTTTTAAACAATGATTTTGTCTTGCTTAATGTTTGTCTTTCGACAGCTAATCTCGCTTCTTTTTTTTGTAAATAATTAGAATAATTTCCTTTGTATTTGTAAATTTTTCCTTGATCTAATTCCATAATTTCATTACAGACACGCTCCAAGAAATACCGATCGTGTGTTACCATAAAAAGGGTCATTTTTTCTTTGGAAAAATAATTTTCTAACCATTCAATCATCTCTAAATCAAGGTGATTGGTGGGTTCATCTAATATAAGCACATCGGGTTTATGAATAAGCGATATGGCAAGTGACAAACGTTTTTTTTGTCCACCTGAAAGCGTTTTTATTTGTAAGTCGTGGTCGGGAAACTTTAGTTTTGAGAGAATTTGTTTATACTGTATATCAAAATCCCAAGCTTGATGCTGTTCCATGGCATTAAAAGCTTTTTGATAGGCATCTGTATCATCCATATTTTTTAGAGCATGTTCGTAAGATGCGATTACCTTTAGTAGGGGATTATCAGAATTAAATACCGCTTGTTCAATAGTATATTCCGGATTCAAATGATCTTTTTGTTCAACATAAACAAGTTTTAATGCTTTCCGCATAACCACTTCGCCGGTGTCCATTGGTTCTTTGCCAGCTATAATATTGAGAAGTGTAGTTTTGCCACTTCCATTTTTTGCAATAAAAGCAATTTTTTGAAATTGATTTATTCCAAAAGAAATGTCTGTAAACAATTGGCGGTCACCAAATGACTTGCTGATATTTTGAACGGATATATAATTCATTATAAATGATGATTTGGGCTGCAAGATACTAGTTATTCTTTAAATATTTAAGACCCTTGCAAAAAGTGATTATTTGTTTAAATTTGAGGCTAGAGAAAAATTTAATACTGCAGTCCTGATGGCTATCGGGATGAGGATGTTAAATTTTTTGATTACGAAGAAGTTGGGCAAAGAATTGCCTTTATTTATTTTTTATTATCATTTTGCAACGGTTTTTATTTATATCTGTCAAAAGAGATTTTTTTTAAGCTTTGATTAAGATGCATGTTAAAAATCTTTTTGTTTTAATACGGAACGCATTAAAAATTAATACATTACATATTTTGTATCAAATCTTAGCTTTGTTGTGCAAAACACATTTGACAAACAAGTATTTTTCCGTATCTTTAACCATTCATTAAACTAATTTAGTTATGCACATTACCAGTAAATTACCCCAAGCCGAAACATCTATTTTTGCAGTGATGTCTAGTTTGGCAAATGAATATAATGCCATTAATTTATCGCAAGGGTTTCCAAATTTTCAGGTTTCACGCGAATTGATTAATGCTGTTAACCAGCAAATGTTGGCAGATAAAAACCAATATGCACCTATGACCGGCGTGTTGGAACTGCGACAAGCAATTAGTGAGAAAATCAAATTATTATATAATAAAGACATTAATTTTGACACACAAATCACCATAACGGCAGGCGCAACCCAAGCTTTGTTTACAGCCATAACCGCTTTTATATCTTCGGGTGATGAAGCCATCATTTTTGAACCGGCTTATGATTCTTATGATCCTGCTGTACGATTAAACGGTGGCATTCCTAAGTATATTTCACTTACGCCACCTCATTTTAAAATCGATTGGGATGAAGTGCAAAATGCAATAAATGAACGGACTAAATTGTTGATTTTTAATACACCTAACAATCCCGGTGGTTTTGTTTTTGATCGTGAGGATATGTTGCGATTAACCGAAATAACTAGAAATACCGATATTGTTGTAATCAGCGATGAAGTATATGAACATATTATATTTGATGATTTACAACATCAATCAGCCCTTTTGTTTGACGAACTATTTGACCGAACGATTGCCGTTTATTCTTTTGGCAAAACTTTTCATGCAACCGGATGGAAAATGGGTTATGTAGTGGCGCCTGAAAAATTGATGATAGAATTTAGAAAAGTGCATCAGTTTAATGTGTTTAGCGTGAATACACCCATTCAATATGCATTGGCTGATTATATGAAAAAGCCGGAAAATTATATTAATATTCCAAGTTTTTATCAAAGCAAACGAGACTTTTTTGTCGAGGCGATAAAAGAAAGTCGTTTTAAAGTGTTGCCTTCACACGGAACGTATTTCCAGTTGTTGGATTATAGTGCAATTTCCAAACAAGACGAATTTGATTTTGCGGTATGGTTGACCAAAGAAATAGGTGTTGCGGCTATCCCGATTTCTTCTTTTTATCACGATAAAAAAAATCAACACTTATTGCGTTTTGCTTTTCCAAAAGATGATGATACCTTGTTGCGTGCGGCTAAAATTCTTTGTGAAATATAAATTTTTTATTAAAATGGTCTTTTTAGTCAGGTTTAATACAAGTCGATAAACCAAAAACCAGTGTCCCATTTTGTGGTGGTATTTTTGGCTTCTTTTCGGTACGTATTTTGGTCGTCTTTTGTGCAAGGTTTGTAGCTTTTAAAAACAATTTCTCCTTTTGTAAAATCTATGGGCGAAGAAAAATCAGGACTATCGAATACAAAAGTATGGAATTCACCATTTTCACCACACCAATCAACATTTTTGGGCAGGTCATTTAAGAATTTTTCATTATAAATTCTACCGACAAAACGCTTATCTAAATATTTGGCATTTACACTGACAACTACGGCTTTAATGCCGGAAGCAATTATTTTTTGAGCCAAGTTTTTTGTGTTTTGTTGCCAAAGTGGAAATATAGCTTTGAGATTTGCTTTTGACAATTCTTGTTCTCTAAAAGTTTTTAAGTCTTCTAATAAGATGTCACCAAAAACAATTTGCTTAAAACCTTTTTCTTTGAGTTGCGTTAGATTATTAAGCATAATTTGGTTGTAATCAGCCATGCTGACATCTTTGTGCATAGATATTTTATAAAGTGGTAATTTGAGTTTTTCTGCTTGTTGTTCTAGCAAATTCAAATTTATGCCGTGCATTGAAACACGTTCAAAATCTTTGTTGATAGTAGTTAGCAACGCATCTGGTTTTTGACCTTTTTGAATACTTTTATGCAAGCTGTAGGCAGCATCTTTTCCAGTGCTCCAACTCAATAGTGATTTAGACATCTGTTTTGTTAAATTTAAAGGTTTGCCAAAAAAGAAACAGCCTTGGCATAGCCTGCCAATCCTTCACCCATAATAATCAGGGCTGCATGATTGGAAACGTAGGAAAATTTGCGGTATTCTTCGCGTTGATTAATATTAGAAATATGAACTTCTACGATTGGAATATTAAGCATTTTTAAAGTATCGCTAATGGCGATAGAAGTATGGGTATAGGCAGCAGCATTTAAAATGACTGCCTCAAAGGTGTCGGCTGCTGCTTGTAATTTGTCAATAATAGCACCTTCATGATTGGTTTGATAATAAGAAATCTCGATATCTGGAAATTCTTGACGTAGCTCGATCAAAAAATCTTCAAAGCTGACATTTCCATAGATTTCTGGTTCACGTTTTGCCAATAAATTCAAATTAGGACCGTTTATGATGAGAATATTTTTCATTTGTATATTTTTTATCTATTGAAATTGATTATAATGTTGTTATAGCAAGACCGTTTTTTTTGTAAATATTCTTCTGTATAGAAAGAGCAAACTAACAAAATAGAGTAAGTAGGTAACAAAATATGCAATGGTAACACCTTCTAAATCATAAATTTGCATAAAGTATTGTGTCAAAAAGTAATAGACCACCCAAAAACCAATTTCTGTAGAAATGTAGTAAGTAACCTTAGCTTTGGCAAGCATCAAAAATGCAATAGTTAATGAAATAACCCTGACAAAATCACCAAGTAGTTGCCAATAAAATAAATCTTCCATTGGGGTATATGCTTCGGAAAAAAATAGAAGTACAGCCCAATGCCTTAGTAAATACAAAACAATCATTCCGATAGTAAACAAAGGAAAAATTTGTTTATAAAATTTTTTGAGTTCTGTAAAATACTCCTTATTGGTCGTGATTTTGGCAAGTTGTGGGTAAAAATACAAGCTGAAAATGGGGGTGATAAATGCTAAAAATAGTCCAGATACTTTTTTAACACCATCCCAATAGCCGGCATGTACCCCTTGGTCGTTTTGAAAAAAATCAAATATTTGATTCCGAATTAAAATACTGAACAATGGAATTATAATGGCCGTAACCAGCGCCATACTGATATAATTAATCAATCTTTTATAATGACTATTTTTTGATTTTCCGAGTGAAAACTGAAGTACTTCAATCATGTCGCTTTTGATCAATAGCAATACAATTATAAACATAATTACTTGGGTAATCAATACCAATAGCAATGCGCCGTATAAATAGTAATTAACAATCAGATAATACGCAAAAATGGCAACCGAAATATTTGTCAAAATATTGATATAGGTAATTTTCTTATATTTTTGAAAACCGTTTAAAATAGATAATAAAATGATGTTGATTGCATAAATTGGTGTCAAAATACCTGCCAAAATAATCAACATATTAAAATCTCTTTCGCCAAATAAATGATGATTTATATTTTTTGAAAATACTATAATGCCAATACTAAAAAGGATTGAAGTAATCAAAACGATTTTGTAGGAAGTAGCTAAAAAGGAGCTTAATTGTTTTTTGTTGTTCTGATATTTAGCGGTGTATCGGGTAACACCTTCACCGATACCCAAGGTAGAAACACCTTGTACAGTTTGTAAAAAATTACGAAACTGCTCGGTCATACTCGTGCCTTCGGGTCCAATATATACGGCAATAATCTTGTTTACAACCCAGCTGCTGATAACCCTGGCAACAACGGCAAACGAATTAAAGAATGAGATCTTTAACCAGATATTTTTCGTTAATATTTTCTTGACAGCGTTCAAAAGCGATTAATTTGTTCAATGATATAAAAAATTTCTGAATCTGTCAAATTTTCTCGAATCGGAATGCTAATAATTTCTTGATGGATTTTTTCGGTTATAGGATAAGACAAATTATTCCATTCTTTATAAGCGGCTTGTTGATGTGGCGGAATAGGGTAGTGGATAATGCTATCTATTTCATTGTCAAAGAGATGTTTTTTTAAGAGATCGCGTTGTTTGGCTCTGATGACAAATTGATGAAAAACGTGGCTTTGCATATCAGTAGGTTGCGGTAAAACGATTTTCTTGTTTTGAATATTTTCTAAATATATTTTAGCAATATCTTTTCTTTTTTGATTGATTTCATCCAAAAATGCTAATTTAATGTTTAAAAAAGCAGCTTGTATTTCATCCAATCGAGTGTTAATGCCTTTGTGTTGACTGACATATTTTTGAGCTTGTCCGTAATTGGATAGTTGTAAAACAATTTCTGCCAACGCTTGATTTTGAGTGGTTACAGCACCAGCATCGCCCAAAGCGCCCAAATTTTTGGTTGGGTAAAAACTAAAAGCCGCAGCATCACCCAAACTACCTGTTTTTTTGTTTTGATAAACAGCGCCATGTGCTTGTGCAGCATCTTCTATAAGCAATAGATTATTTTCTTCGGCAATTTTTTGTAAAGCATGCATATTGGCTACTTGTCCATATAGATGTACGGCTAAAATTGCTTTGGTTTTTGAATTAATTTTATTTTTAATTTGCTGTGGGTCAATATTGTATGTTTCAATATTTGGTTCGACCAACACAGGTGTTAATCCTGCTTGGCTAATGGCCAAAATACTTGCAATATATGTATTAGCCGGTACAAGAACTTCATCGGATATGTGCAGTTTTCCCAAGATTTTGTATGCCTCAAAAATGAGTCTAATGGCATCCAATCCATTGCCAACACCAACAGCGTGATTGACGCCACAATATTGGGCAAAACCTTGTTCAAAATTTTTGACTTCATTGCCTCTGATGTAGTAACCGCTGTCTATAAACTGCATAAATTTTTGTTGAAAAGCAGTTTCATATCTCTGATTGATTTCTTTAAGATTTAGGAATTTGATCATTGCATTATCTGGTTGAGTTGATGGGCTGTATCTATGTCGATTTGGTAGGCATACTGATTGATAATTTGCGCACCAAAACTTTCTTTCCAATAGGATAAACCCTGGTCTATAAAACCTTTTTTTTCAGCGCTACCAAAACTAATATAGGTGTATTCGTTTTTGTAATGTTCTATAAGATAATTTGTTAGAAAATCAACGGCATTTCTTTTGTCTTCTTGATTGTTGGCATGGATATATTGAAAATGTGCCGTATTATTAAATTTATAAACAATGGCGCCTGCCAATATTTCGTTGTTTGACAGACAAGCAAAAAACTGAATTTCTTTAGGAAATTTTTGAATGAGAAGTTGCATTTCTGTCAAAAGATGTACAGGATTTGCTCGGTGTCTTGTAGCCAAGTTTTGTTCGATTATTCGCCAGTAATCAGGTAGGTAATTTTGATCTTGTGAGATTTTTAAGGACAACGATTTGGTGCTGGCAATACTTCTTTTCCTATTGCGATTAATATTTCTAAATGAAGGCGTAAAAATGACAAAAAAGGGCTTTATCCAATTAATTTTTGATTTTAAATGAGGGTAAATGTATAAATTGGCATCATCGGGAATGCGGTGAAATATATTGGGAATACTTTTGATGTGCCACTGCTTGATATTTATATTTTTTAAGTATTCGACAAGCTGTTGGGCTATTTCAATTTTGTCAGCAAGATGTAATTTGTTGTGATAGAGTATTTCACTATATGTTAAGCCGTTATGGCTAAATATTTCATTATCAATTATATGAGCAGGAAGTATGCCGATAAGTTTGTTTTTTTTGTAAATCATAATGGAATAATCATCAAATCGATTGGCGTGATAGTCCATATAATTTCTTTGATGTAAAAAAGTGCCATTGTTTGTTTTTAACACAAACGCATCCCATTCTTTTTGATTATTTTTTTGATATTTTTTTATGAAAAATTCCATACTTTTATACTTCGTACCTTTCTATTTGTTGATACATTTTTTTTAATGTAGATTCGTCTTGACCAAACAATTCGATGAGTTCTTGTTTTAATACCTGAACAATTTCATCCAAAGAGTACGTTAATCCGGTAATATTTTTCATAGAAATGGCATTGGGCAATTCAATAAACATTGTTTGGTTTACATTTAAACCAATACCAATAATGCTTTGTTTGATGCTTTGATTTTGTATGACATTTTCAATTAAAATACCAGAAATTTTTTTATTATCTGCCATTATGTCGTTTGGTTGTTTTATTTTGGCATTAATAACCTTAAATTGACGCAATACATTGACCAATGCTATCGAAACGATATGGTTGAGTAGATATTGTTTTTTGACATTAAAATTGGGAAAAACTAAAAAACTAATTAAAATATTTTCACAACAGGCTGAATCCCAATGATTTGCTCTTTGTCCTCGACCTTGCGTTTGACTATCTGTTTGTACATAAAAAAAATTGGGTAGTTTTTTTTCTTTGCTGTAACTTTTTAAGAAGTTATTCGTTGAAGTTATGGTATTAAATTTGATGTGATTCATAGCAATGCTTGTAAATTTAGGTGTAATCAATTTTTCTTATAATTAAATATGTTTTCATCAAAAATACAAAAAAATAGGTTTTGCTTTCACATAAATTTTTGTCATCTTTGCCAAAAGAATTAACAGACAATAATTTGCCAAAAGTACGAAGAAAATACAGAGAAATATATGACGAATACAAATAATACAGATGCTTTAATAAGTAAAATTATTGAAGGAATTGAAGAAGTAAAAGGACAACACACAACAATCATAGATTTGAGAGAGATTGAAAATGCTGTTTTTAAATACTTTGTCATTGCTGATGGAACATCTAGTACGCAAGTGAGTGCTATTGCAGATTCCGTCAGAAAAACGGTAAGCAAAGAACTGCATCAAAAACCTTGGCATATTGAAGGTGCTGACAATTCCGAATGGATATTGATGGATTATGTAGATGTAGTGGTGCACGTAATGCAAAAAGCGACAAGGGAATATTACGATTTAGAGGAACTTTGGGCAGATGCCAAAATTATGCAGCTCAAAAGTGAATAATAATTTTTTAATTTAATTTATGGAAAATAAAAATACTGATAAGAGAAAAGGAATGAAAAAGCCTGATAAAGGAGAAGGGAAATCGCCCTTAAAATTTAACATGTCTTGGATTTATTTAGCCATTTTTACCACACTATTCATTTTGATGATGAATTCGGGTGATTCAAAAGATGAGCAAAAAATAAGTTATAATAAATTTGAAGAACTTCTTGACCACGGTAAGATTAAAGAAGTTGTGATAGAAAATAAGCAATTAGCAGACATATTTGTGACCGATGCTGCCAAAGACAAAAAAGAAAAGGAAAAAGAAAAAGGATTTTTTCAAACTGGACCACAACCAGATTATATTGTTGAAATTGGGAATTTAGAATTGTTTGAAAAAAAACTCGATGAAGCAAGAGCCAAAGGTCTTCCGGTAGAATACAAATTTAAAACGACTACAGATTATTTTATGGCATTTTTAATGCAAGTATTGCCTTGGATATTAATTATAGGTTTTTGGCTTTATATGATGAAACGTATGAGTGGTGGCGGTGCCGGTGGAAGTAGCGGCGGTGGCGGTATTTTTAATATTGGCAAGTCGCGTGCCCAATTATACGATACCAAGAAGAAAGAAAAAACGACTTTTAAAGATGTTGCCGGATTAGAAGGTGCCAAAGAGGAAGTAAAAGAGGTTGTTGATTTTTTAAAGAATACAGAGAAATATACCAAATTAGGGGGTAAAATTCCTAAAGGTGTTTTATTGGTAGGTCCTCCCGGAACTGGTAAAACTTTACTTGCAAAAGCTGTTGCCGGAGAAGCAAAAGTGCCTTTTTTCTCACTTTCAGGTTCTGATTTTGTGGAAATGTTTGTAGGTGTAGGCGCTTCTAGAGTAAGAGATTTGTTTAAGAAAGCAAAAGAAAAATCGCCTTCCATTATCTTTATAGATGAAATTGATGCAATTGGACGTGCACGTGGTAAAAATAATATGACAGGTAGTAATGATGAGAGAGAAAGTACCCTAAATCAATTGCTTACCGAAATGGACGGTTTTGGCTCACAAGACAATGTTATTGTTATTGGTGCTACTAACCGTGCCGATGTTTTAGACAAAGCGCTTTTGCGTGCCGGTCGTTTTGATAGACAAATATTTGTGGATTTACCCGACCTAAATGAGCGTAAGGAAATATTTGAAGTGCATTTAAAACCTTTAAAAATGTCAAGTAATGTAGATGTAGATTTTATGGCAAAACAAACACCCGGATTTTCAGGTGCCGATATTGCCAATGTGTGTAATGAAGCAGCACTTATTGCCGCACGAAAAGCTAAAACACAAGTAGAAAAACAAGACTTTTTAGATGCAGTTGATAGAATTATTGGTGGATTAGAAAAGAAAAATAAAGTGATAAAACCTGCTGAAAAACGTCGTGTAGCGCATCACGAAGCGGGTCATGCAACTGCTAGTTGGTTTCTTGAGCATGCACATCCTTTGGTCAAAGTAACCATTGTGCCTCGAGGCCAGTCCTTGGGAGCTGCTTGGTACCTGCCTGAGGAGCGTTTATTGGTAGAAAAAGAGCAAATGTTAGATGAAATGGCAGCTACTTTAGCTGGTAGAGCGGCTGAAGAAGTGATTTTTGGAAATATTTCAACCGGCGCCTTAAACGATTTGGAAAAAGTTACCAAACAAGCACGTGCAATGGTAACGGTTTACGGACTAAATGAAAAAATAGGCAATCTTACCTATTATGACTCTTCCGGTGAAGCTTATGGATTTACCAAACCTTATAGTGAAAAAACAGCCGAAATTATTGATCAAGAAATTTCTAAAATTATTGAAGAACAATATGTTAGAGTTAAAAATATCTTGAGCGAGAATAAAGAAAAGTTGGTTAATTTGGCCAATAGATTACTAGAAAAAGAAGTTATTTTTAAAGAAGATTTAGAAAGAATTTTAGGTAAAAGACCTTTTGACGAAAAAGAGAATGTAACACAAGATTTTTAGATTTTTGAATTGTATGATGCTAAAAAATATCTGTAAATCTAATATTTTATAGTAGTTAATATATATTAAAAATGAATAACACTGATAGAATTACATTTTATCGGTGTTATTTTTTATATTTGCAAAACACATATAAGATAAAAGTTAGTGGAAAATGGAATTCTTTAAAAAATTTTTTTCTTCAAAATCTAAAGATTATGATAAAGATGAGATAGCAGATTTTGACCAATTGTCAAAAATGTCTGTTGATGAACATTTTGTTTTTAGATATAAAGAAAATGGGGGTAAATTTTTTTATCCGGAAGATATGGAAAGCTTTGCTTCAGAATTGCGAAATTTATTAAATTATCTTAATAAAGAACATTTTAGTGTGATAGAGCGTTCTTATTTACATTTTTTAGAAAAATTAAATGTTCCTTGCACCACAGAAATAGCAAAAGATGCCGTTTTACTTGGCGGTTGTGAAAGTTTGATTGCGGAGGAAGGGGCAATTATGACCACATCACATCAAACCAAAAATTTTAGAAATATTGAACTACCCAATACGAGAATTTTTGTAGCTTTGTCTAATCAAATTATTTTTTCTAAAGCAGATGCACTGAGAGAAATTAATAAAAAATATGAAGATTACCCCTCAAATATTCAAACATTAAGTATTTTTAAAAAAAATATGGAAGGAAGTTTATCAGAAAATTGGTTTGATACATATTTATTTTTAATCGAGAATTAATAATTATGAAGGAATTGTTAACAAGAAGTTTATTTGGATTAATCTACGTTATTATCGTTTTAGTAGGTTTACAGGTTTCTTATTTGCGTTTTTGGTTGTTTTTTATTTTTATGTTGCTGGCTTTGATTGAGTTTGGAAAATTGATTAAGGTGCATAATAGCTTATTGATTTTACCGGCAATTGCAATTTATTTTTTAAGTAGTAGTTTTCAAGATTTATATTTTGACCTAAATATTGAGCGTTGGCAAAATCTTTTGATTGCTTTTGCGATTTTAATCTTGATGATTCCTTTGATTCAATTTATACTTGGAAAAATTACGAATGAAATCCTTTCGGGTTTATATTTGAGTATGTTTTATATTGTCTTTCCTTTTGCATTACTTTTGCATTTAGATTGGCATTTGATTTTGTTTGTTTTTGTTATTATTTGGTCATCAGATAGTTTTGCTTATTTGGCAGGTTCTAATTTTGGCAAACATAAATTAGCGCCTCATATTTCACCTAAAAAATCTGTTGAGGGACTTGTAGGTGGACTTGTTGGGAGTATTATTGTGTCAATTTTGTATTATTTTTTGGCTAAGGAGACTTCATTTGATTTGCGTTTTTCTATATATATATATTTAATGTATGCAATTGTAATTGTCATCTTTGGTACTTTGGGTGATTTATTGGAGTCAAAATTTAAACGAGGTGCAGGTGTTAAAGATTCCGGAAAAATAATGCCGGGACATGGTGGTATTTTAGATAGATTGGATAGTTTTATTTTTGCTATTCCGTTTGTTTTTGTTTTATTTTTAATTTTAAAATAATGAATTTACATAAAGAAGGATATAGAATTATAGCATGGGCTTTCTTGGTGATAGCCATTGTCAATTATTTTTTGCATCAACACAATGATATTTATTGGTTAAGCTGGATTTTTACCATTTCTTCCTTGATATTTTTTGTGTTGATTGTCTATTTTTTTAGATTTCCCACACGCGAGGTTGAAGCTAAACCAAATGATATTATTGCACCGGTTGATGGTAAAGTTGTGGTGATTGAAGAAGTTATTGAGGCGGAATATTTTAAAGACAAACGTTTGCAAATATCTATTTTTATGTCACCTTTAAATGTGCATGCTACGCGTTATCCTTTAAGTGGAAAAGTATTGTATAGCAAGTACTACAAAGGAAAGCATATGGTTGCTTGGCATCCAAAATCTTCAGAGTTAAACGAACGAACATCTATCGTTGTAGATAACCCCATTATGGGGCCGGTTATGTTTAGACAGATTGCTGGAGCTATTGCGAGACGTATTGAAAATTACTCAAAAGTGGATGATGAGGTTATACGAGGTGCCGATGCTGGATTTATAAAATTTGGTTCGCGTGTCGATGTATTTTTACCTTTAAACACGGTAGCCGATGTAGTAATTGGGGATAAAACACGAGGTGGTGAAACCATTATTGCGCATGTTTTAAATGCTGTGGATGGAAAGCTGACAAATTAGAATCATTTTTTTAAATTAATCACATTGATTCTAATTTTTAATTCATTTGTTCTCAAACTAATTTCATATTTATATTGAGTAAATGTTTTTTATAAGTATAGTAAAAACAGGCGAGCATATTTGCGCGCCTGTTTTAGTATAAAAAATAATTTATGAACTAATTCTCTTTTTCTTTATTCTTTTTAATTAATTCTTCTTGTACATTTTGAGGAACCAACTCATATCCAATAAATTCGGAGGTAAATGTACCCCTTCCTTGTGTCAATGAGCGAAGTGTAGTAGAATATTTATACATTTCGGCAAGTGGTATTCTTGCTTTAATTTTTTGATATTTGCCTGCACCTTCCATACCCATAATAATGGCGCGTCTTCCTTGTAAATCGGTCATAACATTACCCATCATTTCTTCTGGCATTTTTACATTTACTTCTTGGATGGGTTCCAATAATTTAGGACTAGCATCTAAAAAGGCTTGTTTAAAAGCGTGTGCGCCTGCAATTTTAAAGGAAATATCATTAGAATCAACAGGGTGCATTTTTCCATCATAAACTATTACACGAACGTCGCGAACAGGTGAGTCGGTTAGAGGGCCACTTTCCATTACTTCTAAAATACCTTTTTTTATCGAGGGTAAATAACGTGCATCAATTACACCCCCAACAATAGAATTGATAAACATAAGTGTGCCACCCCAAGAAAGTTTTTCTTCGTCTCTACCGCGGACAGAAAATCCTTCAGGATCTGGCATGTCTTCAAAATAAGATTCTATTTTTAAGTGAACTTCGCCAAATTGACCTGCACCACCTGATTGTTTTTTGTGTCTGTAACTAGAGGAGGCAGGACGTTGAATAGTTTCTCTATAAGAAATACGAGGTTGTTCAAATTCTGCTTTGATACCATATTCTTTTTGTAGAATCCAATCTAATATAGCTAAATGCAACTCACCTTGACAAGCAAGTACTTGTTGTTTCATTTCTTTGTCATACTTAACTATAATTGTAGGATCTTCACTATGAATTTTTTTGAGTGCTTCTTGTAGTTTTTCTTCCTCATTTTTGTTGGCTGCTTTAACCAATTTTTTGATACGAGGTGCAGGGAATAATATAGGTTTGAAAGTAATTTTATGTTCCGGCTTGTACAAAGAATCACTTGTTTCAGTATTTTTTAGTTTGATAATCGCACCGATATCACCGGCTACTAATTTTTCAACCGATTCTCTTTGTTTACCATTAATAATGTATAACTGACCTAAATTTTCTATTTCTTCAGTTCTACCGTTGATGAATTTATCTCCTGTATGGATTTCACCTGATTTTATTTTAAAATAGTTTATTTTACCTACATTTGTTTCATATTTGGTTTTAAAAACAAATATAGAAGGATCACTGGAAGCAGTGGGTTCAATAATTTCATCTTCCAAGCTTTGTTCTGCCGGCATATCTTCTGCCGAAGGCGTAACATTATCTATAAAGCCCATTAATCTACCACTGCCCATATCGTGGAGTGCAGAGACGACAAATACAGGGAAGAATTCTAAATTAAGCATTCCTTTTTTAATTCCTTGCTTCATTTCATCCTCATTCAAAGTGCCTTTTTCAAAGAATAATTCCATCAATTCTTCATCGTTTTCAGCTGCTTTTTCAATCAATTCATTGTGTAGCATTTCTGCTTCTTCTATATAGTCTTCCGGAATATCGTGTTTTTCGGGTTTGCCACCTTCGGGTCCAAACACATACATTTTCATTTTTAATACATCGATAATGGCTTGTTTTCCATCAGCAGTTTTATGTGGTATTTGAATTTTAACGGCATTTTTACCGGCGAGTTCAACAATACTGTTATATGCTTCGTCAAATTTTAAATCTGGATGATCTATTTGGTTGATTACAAAAACGCTTGGTCTGTTAAACCTACCGATATAATCCCAAATAATCTCAGTGCCGACTTCTACACCTTGTACGCCGTTAACAACCATCAAAGCGGTTTCTGAAACGCGCATAGCTGAAACAATTTCGCCAATGAAATCATCTAAACCGGGGGTATCTATAATGTTTATTTTGTAATTTCTCCATTCAGTGTGTAGTGGTGTGGTAAAAATGGAGGTTTGTCTTTCTTTTTCTATATCTGTAAAGTCTGATACGGTATTTTTGTTATCAACAGTTCCGCGTCTTTTTAATAAACCTGCTTCAAAAAGCATTGTTTCGGCAAGTGTTGTCTTACCGCTACCGTGGGCTCCAACAAAAGCAACGTTTTTAATGTGTTTGTCATCGTAAATTTTCATGGCTTTATATTTTTTATAATTAATTTTGACACTAAAAGTAATTAAAATATTTCAATTATATATGATAAATCTTATGATTTTGTCATACTATTTATATTAATGTAAAAAAGTCGGAGAAATCTCCGACTTTTTGTTTTTTTTTAAGAATTAATAATTCTAAATTAGAATACTTTTAAATCATCTAATACTTTCATAACCGTTTTTACATGACCGGCTGAAATATTCATTAATTCCATTTCTTCTTTATTAAGTTTTAGGTCAATGATTTCTTCAACACCATTTTGTCCTAATTTTACAGGAACACCTAAGGCAACATTATGTTGGCCATATTCTCCGTCAAGCATTACGCAAACAGGTAAAACCCTATGAGAATTTAAGATTATAGCTTCTACCATTTCAGCAGCAGCAGCACCGGGTGCATACCATGCAGAAGTGCCTAACAATTTAACGATTTCGCCACCACCTCCTTTGGTGCGATTTACAAGTTCTTGAATTTTATCAGCATCCATTAATTCTGGTAATGGAATACCTGTAACACTGGTTAATCTGGGTAGGGGCACCATAGTGTCACCATGACCACCCATAAGCATTGCGCTTACGTCTTTTGGTGATACATTTAATTCTTCAGCAATAAATGCTTCAAAACGACCTGTATCTAAAACACCTGCCATCCCAAACACTTGTGTGCGTGGTAATCCGGTTGACAAAAATGCGGTATAAGTCATTACATCAAGCGGATTGGCAACGATAATAAACTTGGCATTAGGCGAATACTCAAAAGCTTTTTGAGACACATCTTTCATAATTTTGGCGTTGATACCGATTAAATCATCACGACTCATACCCGGTTTACGAGGAATACCAGAAGTAATAACTACGACATCAGAATCTGCTGTTTTTGCATAATCGTCTGTGTAACCTTTTACTTTGGTGTCAAAATAGTTGATGTGTGAAGATTCCCAAATATCCAAGGCTTTACCTTCGGCAAAATTTGGTTTGATGTCGATTAAAACAACTTCATTAACAATGTTTTTTTTCGCAACAACATTTGCTACGGTGGCACCTACATTACCGGCACCAATTATAGTTACTTTTTTATTCATGACATGATTTTTTTATTATGATAACAAATTTAATAAATATATTATCCATTGTAAGTGATATATCGCATTATTTGCTTATTTTTTTTGTGGGTAATAAAAGTTGCATATGAATGTTGAAATTTACATATATTTGTAACAGTTAAAAATTGTACGAATACAATAATTTTAATAGACTTTAAATATTAGTTAGAAATTTATATGTAAACTTATCGAAAACAAAAAAAACAATAAATACATGAAAAAGATTATTTTTATTTCACTACTTATGCTTTTTACGACCTTGTCAAAAGCACAAATATTAACGGAAGATTTTGAAGGCACTACTTTTCCACCGACGAATTGGATTCTTATGGAAAACTGTACTGATTCTGATGATGATGAAGAGGTTAGATGGTTACATCAAGATGATTTTGAAACATCTTATGGATCTTTTGGTTTTGCGCATACAGGATTATACTCGACGATGTCTAGTTTTAGTTTTTATGGTGCTGCAGAGGCTTGGTTGGTAACACCTCAATTTACACCAACTGCGAGCAATCATGATTTGCATTTTTTTTATAAACAAGCTTATGCAGAAGATTACGACAGTGAATTGCATATAAGGGTTTCTACGGCTGCTCAAGATGTTGCAACTGATTTTACATCACTAGAAATAATAACCGAAGTAATTGCACCCATTGATTTTGAAGAGAAAGTAATTGATTTATCTGCTTATATTAATACACCTATTTATATTGCTTTTGTGCATGTAGATGACGATGGTGATGAGTGGTATGTAGATGACGTTACCATGGAACCTATTTTACCTCCTGGTCCAACTTTAAATCCTGTTCCTGCCCATAATGCTACTAATGTTCAGATAACCAATACGCAAACATCTCGTATAGATTTGTCTTGGGAAGCACCAACGACTGGCGGTGCTGTTGCGCAATATGATTTATGGATGGGACATGATATAAATAACTTTGATATATTAGGACACCCTACAAGTATGTCGGTAAATCCAAAAATATTTCATTTTAATACAACATATTATTGGAGAGCTGATGCTGTAAATATGTCTGGGGCAACAAAAAATGTTTGGCAATTTACAACTTGTGATTTTCCAACTCTTATGGCACCTTATACCATTGATTTTGAAAATGGTGGTTTTGTTCCGGATGGAATGGATCAGTTGGCAACAAATGGAAAATTTTGGCACTATAGTAACAATCCGGCTAATGATGTGGCACATTTTGGAAACGCTGGTGATGCCGCGGGGACACAAACTGCTAGTGGAGGTTATTTTGCTTATGTTGATGACAGTTCACCTCAAAATATAACAGGTATTTCATTGCTTTCACCAAAAATTGATATTAGCAGCATAAGAAATATTGGTGTTTCATTTTATATGATTAGTAATAATGAGGGACAAAGCAATGTTGATTTCTTATTAAAAGCTTGGGATGGTGCTGCTTGGCAGACAGTGTTTAGTAGCAATTCAAATACGCAAGGTTGGGAGAAAAAAATTGTTGATTTATCTGCTTTTGCTTTTGATGCTAGTAATGTTACACAGTTTAAATTTGTGGTAGATGATAATAATTCAGATTCAGCAGATGATTTAGCTATTGACGATTTTGTTATTGATGATTTGAATAATTTGTCTGAAAAAGAATTGGCTATTAAAGGCTTAAAATTATTCCCTAATCCGGTTGTGGATGAACTTTTCATCGAAACTAAAGATAATCTTAAACTTAGTAAAATTGAGTTGTTTACAATTACAGGTCAATTGATAAAAACGTATAATAATACCAATCATATTTCGGTTGCTAATTTGCCAAAAGGTACCTATCTGGTGAATATTTATGACCAGAATAATGTGAGTGTAACACAAAAGATTACTAAATAATTTTTTGAATATTATAATACCAAATAAAAATAGAGAC